>Ga0068707_1000004_pt1 | contig 90704 bp, 70 predicted proteins | sample YNPNPMetaG_FD_66600 | JGI IMG/M metagenome (GOLD analysis project Ga0068707, IMG submission 66600) | Anoxygenic and chlorotrophic microbial mat microbial communities from Yellowstone National Park, USA - YNP NP MetaG | ecosystem: Environmental > Aquatic > Thermal springs > Hot (42-90C) >... | reverse complement strand
GGCACGTTCGACCAGGGCGGAAACGTGTGGGAGTGGAACGAGGCCCTTAGTTACGAAACCTCCGACTACTCTTACCGTAATTTGCGCGGTGGCTACTACAGCAACGATGACAAGCTGCTTCGGTCAACTTACCGCACCTACTTCTATCCAACCAACGAGTATGGCACCATCGGGTTCCGAGTGTCTTACGTTCCTGAGCCATCATCAATCATCGCCTTGCTCGGCGGTTTGACAGGACTTATCGGGCTAAGACGGCGTCAGGGATAGCCTTTACACTTTAGCATTCCACCCTTTTTGCCCGCCTTCGCTTTCGCTAAGGCGGGCTCGTTCCTTTTTGTCATTCCGGGTCAGGCCCGGAATCCAGGAATCAGCGGCATGGCTTCCCGACCAAATCGGGAATGACAGGTGTTGTCATGGTGAGTTCCAGTGAACCTCCCATTAAACTTGTAGTGGTATGACGCCACGAAATGGATACTGGAGCGGGTGGAACTTCCCGAAGAACAAGCTCCCGGTCGTGGCAAGTAGCGAGAAAGCGAAACGTGCGGCCGGAGCAACCAAAGTGCTAGGCACGGGTCTCGCCCGCGTTACCAAGGGAGGACATGGCTGCCGGACTAGGGCTCGAACCTAGGACCTACTGATCCAGAGTCAGTCGCTCTTCCAACTGAGCTATCCGGCAGCGTATTATCAGGTTAGCATTACCCAGTGTCAATCGTCAATAGTCACAAGGGCTTTAAGCCATTGGCTTCCGGCAAGCATCCATCGCCTAACAACCACCCGTCGACACCTAACCGCCTCTTTTCATCGCCTTCTCGATCTTAGCCCACGTGTCTCGGAGAGTGACTGTTCGGTTGAAGACTAGCCTGTCCGGGGTCGAATCCGGGTCCACGCAGAAGTAGCCCAGACGCTCGAACTGATAGCGCGTGCCGGGCTTAGCGCCGATGACACTGGGCTCCACCAAGCACTTTGTCACCTTGAGGGAATTCGGATTCAAATTGTCTATGAAGCTGCCGCCTGGCTCGACGTCGTCGGGGTTCGGTTCAACGAATAAATGGTCATAAAGCCTCGCCTCGGCCTCGATCGCGTGAGGAGCGGAAACCCAATGGATAGTACCCTTCACCTTGCGTCCGTCGGGCGCATCGCCGCCGCGAGTCGCCGGATCGTAGGTGCAGTGCAACTCGGTCACGTTGCCCTCAACGTCCTTCACCACGCTGTTGCACGTGATAAAGTAGGCGTAGCGCAACCTTACCTCGCGCCCCGGCGCCAGGCGAAAGAACTTCGGCGGCGGTTCCTCGCGAAAATCGTCTCTCTCTATGTAGAGCTCTCGCGAGAACGGCACCTTACGCGTACCCGCCTCCGGATCCTCCGGGCTGTTCACCGCGTCCATTTCCTCGCCCGGTCCCTCGGGATAATTGTCGATTATGACCTTTATCGGATCGAGAACCGCCATCACTCTCTGTGACCGCTTGTTGAGGTCGTCGCGCGCGCAGTCTTCCAAAACGGCCACGTCCACCACGCTATCGGTCTTGGCTATGCCTATTCTAGAACAAAACTCGCGGATGGCTTCCGGCGTATAGCCGCGCCTGCGCAGACCGGCTATTGTCGGCAACCGAGGATCGTCGAAGCCGTTAACGTAGCCGCCGTTCACCAACTCGATGAAACGACGTTTGCTCATCACGGTGTGTGTCATGTTGAGCCGCGCGAATTCGATTTGGCGTGGGTGATATATGCCAAGTTGGTCGAGAAACCAGTCGTAGAGCGGCCTGTGATTCTCGTACTCCAGCGAACAAAGCGAATGAGTAATACCCTCTATGGAATCCTCCAGGCCATGCGCCCAATCATACATCGGATAGATGCACCACTTATCGCCCTGCCGGTGGTGCTTGGCATGGATAATACGATACATCACCGGGTCTCGCAAGTTCAGGTTTGGCGAAGCCATGTCGATCTTCGCACGAAGAGTGCGAGAACGATCAGGAAACTCTCCGGCGCGCATCCGTCGGAACAGATCGAGGTTTTCTTCTACGCTTCTATTCCGGTAGGGACTCTCGATGCCCGGTTGCGTCGGCGTCCCGCGCATCTCAATCACCTCTTCAGGAGTAAGGTCGCAAACGTAGGCCAACCCTTTCTTGATGAGGTCTATCGCCCACTCGTACATCTGCTCAAAGTAGTCCGAAGCGAAGAAGAGCCGGTCTTCCCAGTCTACCCCCAACCACTTAACGTCCTCTATGATGCTATCTACGTACTCCTGCTCTTCCTTCAGGGGATTCGTATCGTCAAAGCGCAGGTTAAACTTGCCGCCGAACTCCACTGCAATACCATAATCTATCCATATAGCCTTCGCATGGCCAATGTGGAGGTAGGCGTTAGGCTCTGGAGGAAACCGCGTATGCACGTGATCGAACCGGCCCTCCGCCAGATCCTGTTTTATCGCCTCACGGATAAAGTCAGTGGATTGCCCCGCGCGCTCTTCAGTGCTAGTTTCCACTTTTGCGTTATCCTTACTCAAAACTCACTCACCTCGGTCTAATGACGGCTAATTTTGGCACACTAAGACGGGCAAGGTCAAGGTGATCCAGCAGGAATCTGAGCCATTCTACCCATCGGACACCGCCTCGTGATACCATCCCTTGATCTCGTCTATATCCACTGTGGTCTCCGGCAGCCTTATCTTAAGGCGATTCCAGCGTCTCCACCACTACCCGCGATATGGCAGATCGCGGAACCACTTGCGATTCGAAGGTATCACATACCACGGCGCGTCCTCATAGGCTGCCTGGTAATCGTCCCATTACTCGCACTCCTCGTAGTCGGAATCGCTGATCTTCCAGTGGCGGGGCGGAGCGTCCAAGCGGTCCCTGAAACGCCAAAGTTGCTCCTCCTTGCTTATGTGAAGGAAGAACTTGAGGATCAACGTGCCGTTGTCGGCCAAGTTGCACTCGAACTCGTTGATTCGATCGTAGCGCGACGACCACACCTCTTTTGTAACCAGACCGTGTACCCGCACGACCAGCACGTTCTCATAGTGAAAACGATTGAATACCGTCACCTCGCCCTTTGCCGGTGTGTGTGCGTGGATTCGCCAGAGAAAGTCGTGATCAGTTTTCTCCTTTGATGAAACCTTGAAAGCTTCCACCCGGCATCCCTGCGGGTTCATCGCTCCCAGGACGTGGTTGATGACACCGTCCTTGCTGTTACGTCGTATGCGTATAGCGCTGACCACTTCCGAAGACAGAAGAAATCCTGCCAGCGGGCAATAGGCAGCTTAGTTGTCGGGTCTCTGCATCGAACGGGAACACAAACTTGTGTCGAAAAAATAGTCAACTTCAGGTTGGGCAGGTTACGTGAAACGGTGTTGTAATGGCGGGGTAAGTGGGTATCAACTTTTACCGTCGATCTCTCTTAGCCGGTTTTTGTGCTAGCCAGCATCTTCTACGATGGAGGCACGGAATTGACTCTCAACTTCGAAGTAGTTCACACCATTCCAGGGCGCGTTAGGCTTTACATTCCAAGGCTCAACGGCAATCCGACTCTTGGGGAAGCTGTGTCATATTACATATCGGCAAAACCCGGCATCAAGCGCGTCAGAGTCAACATCTCGTGTGCGAGCGTAACGGTCGATTACGATCTCTCAAAAATCAACGGTTTTGTATCCTCGCTTGCGCGTCGACGTTTTCGCATCGGCGCCACGCTTGCTCGTAAAACCACAGAGTCTTCTTCAAGAACTAAGCGATTGTCTCCGGATAATTCGCTCATCAAGCACGTCGGACAACTCATAATGCCAACGGCGGCGTTCGTGCTTAGCTGGACTCGCGGGCTGGGGGCATCCACACCCGTTGCCGCCCTTGTCGCTGCAGCCTGTTTTCCGGTTTTTCGCAGGGCCTGGGACACAATACGAAAGGAACGCCGTTTCAGCGTTGACTTCCTCGACGCAACGGCCCTTGCGATCATGGGTATTCAGCGCAACTATCCGACTTGCGCCTTCATGGCCTGGCTTATCAGCCTGGGCGAGCACATTCGGGAGGCAACGGCTCGCTGCGGCGAGAAAGCAATAGCCGACCTGTTGCGGTTCCACTCCGACACGGTTGTGCTGCTGATGGATGGCAGCCGGGTACGTGTCCCGATCGAGCACGTCAAGACGGGAGACCAAGTAATCGTCAACGCAGGCGACTACGTTCCCGTGGACGGCGTGGTCAAGTCAGGTCGGGCGGCGGTGAACCAGATGAGCCTCACGGGCGAATCGGCGCTTGTCGACACTTTTCCACAGGACCGAGTATATGCGGGATCCATTGTCACCGACGGTGAATTGGTCGTCGAGGCGTGCGCTGTCGGATCCGACACCCGCGCAGGGCGCATAATAGGCCTACTGCGCTCCGCGCCAACCAGCGGAACGAAGATCGAAGACTATGCAGCCAGGTTCGCTGACAGGCTGGTGTTGCCGACGTTTGCGCTCAGCGGCACGGTCTACGCTATTAGCCACAGTCTACCTAGGGCGCTTTCAACGTTGATAGTCGACTTTGGCACCGGGGTCAGAGTGGCTGCGCCGACGTCGTTTCTTTCTTCCATGGCCCTTGCCGCTAGACAAGGGATCGTCTTCAAAGGTGGAAGTGTCATGGAGCGTCTATCCGCAGTCGATACTGTGGTATTCGATAAGACCGGCACTCTTACCACTGGAGAGCCGGAGGTTCGACGGGTTAAGTCGTTCACGTCGGGCTTCTCGGAAACCGATGTTTTGCTCCTTGCGGCATCGGCTGAGTTGGGACTAAACCACCCCATCGCCAAAGCCCTTGACGAGGCCGTGAGGCGGCGTGGACTGGTCATTCCAATGCGTCACGAGATTCGGTTCAAGGTCGGCATGGGCGTCAGGGCAAACATCGCCGGGATGACAATCGCCGTGGGAAGTGAACGAATGATGCGCCTGGAGGGAATCGATATGAGTTCGGCCTCCTCGCTGCTCGAGATGCGGGATATCGAGTCGGAGTCGCCGCTTTACGTAGCTGCGGACGGGCGATTGTTGGGCATCATTACTTACACCGACCGCATCAGGCCAGAAAGCGTACGGGTGATAAACGGGTTGAGAGAAGCCGGTATTAAGCGCATCGTGATTCTGACGGGCGACCGACACGCCGTCGCCTGTTCGACAGCCCGCGACTTAGGAATCAGCGACTTCGTGTCGGAGGTTTTCCCGGATAAGAAACTGGACATCGTGAAGGATCTGCAGCGCGAAGGGCGAGTAGTAGCCGTGGTAGGCGACGGTCTCAACGATTCCCCCGCTCTCGCGCATGCGGATGTCGCCATCGCTCCACACGGTGCCTCCGACGCCGCGCGCGAGGCTGCCGATGTGCTACTGATGAAAAACGACCTGAACCTGCTTGTAAGGGCGCTGCACATTTCGCGCGATGCGATGGGCCTCGTTCGGCAGAACTACGGCATAGTCGCCGTTCCCAATGCCTCTGCGATAGCGATGGCCGCGCTGGGATTCCTGGGTCCACGAGGAGCAACCCTAATCAACAACGGCACTACCGTTGTTGCCGGACTCAACAGCCTTAAGCCGCTCGTGCGCGCCAATAACCCCGACAGAGCAAGGGCTTGCCTTGGCGTTTGCGACGTCTCGGCAATCGGGTAGATAATTCTAGCCCAAGAAAGGTGGAGGTAAAACGCATGTCAATCATTGAGGAAGTAACGGATCGTCATCTTGGCCTACCGATTGGGTTGGGACTTGCCATTGCAGCCATTTCCGTGGGACCTAAATTGGTCAGCGCCGGGAGGCCGCTCATAAAAGGGGCGATGAAAGGTTACCTAATGTTGCAGGCCAAGTCCAAAGAGTTGCTAGCGGAAACCTCGGAGCGGATGCAGGATCTCTACGCCGAAGCCAAGCACGAATACGATCAATCGACCGAAATGCGAAAGGCCGAGCGCGCCCAACCCGCTTCTGCCGAAGAATCGGCTGCCAAAGCCGCTCGTAAGCCCAAGCCGACTACCGAGGCAGAATAACAATGGCAAGCTCAGGGGCACTGGTGGCGTCGTCGATTCCCGGACGCATAAGGCTGAGGTTCCCCGGATCCCGCGGAGAGGAGCAGGCGAACGCTCATTTGGCAAAAAACGTGCTCGAGGAGATCTGTGGAGTGCGCGAGGTACAGATCAGCCCCGCCACAGGCAGCGCGTTGGTAATATATGACCCGGTCATCGTGAGCGAGACTGAGATCGTGGCCAAAGGCAGGGAGTCGGGCGTAATAGCCAGAGAGATCACCGCCGAATCGTTTGAAGACGCGGCAAACCAGAGATCCGTTGCGGCGCGCGAGATAACTCGTCGCATGCACAAGTTCGACTGCACCGTTAGGAGGCTGACTCGCGGTCTGATTGATGGGAGGACCCTCGTCCCGCTGGCATTGTTCACTTTGTCAATGACGAGATACCTTTTTGCGGAGCAAAGGTCCCCCGCACCCTGGCAGTCGCTGCTTTGGTATAGCTATAGCATGTTTATGCACTGGAACTCTCCAAAGGATCAGCCGGCAATCGAGTAGGGAAATAACCCTAACACAAAACTAACCTCCAGATAGGACTCGTCTAACGCGAATGGGATAGTGTAATACTGGAAAAGCGAGTCTTTCGCGGAGGTTTGTAAACGTGTTGGGTTTGAAGCCATACTTGCACGCAACCCCGGGGCGCCTGCGAGTAAAAGTGCGCAATCTCAAGAACAACGAAGAGGCCGCAAGGTCGCTGGAGGTCCTTTTGCGAAGCCAACCGGGTATACATCACGTGAGACCAAACCCGGTCACCGGCAACGTGCTGGTCGTGTTTGATCAAGATGCTATGTCGCACTCGGATGTGATCGAGGCCCTTGTTGATCTCGGACATCTGCCAGCGTCGCCGGCAGACCTGATCTGTTTCTCGCAGAGTGACTCGGAGTCGCTGCGCCGTATCGGCTTTTCTGTCGGAACCCGTTTGGCAAAGGTAGCTATCAGTCAGTTGTTCGCGGGCCACCCCGTCGGACTTATACTTAATTTGCTATAGCTCTTCGACCCATCCTCCAAAGTTATATGTGCCTCTAGTTAAGTCACCTAGAGGCACATATACGTCGTTATTTTAGAGCCGACCTAGATTATCTCCAGCGCATCTTTGTCCGGAAGCGGCGGAAATGGCGCTGTTGGTAAGGTCTGATACCAAAACGCCGTGGACGAAATGTCGTCCTGTAGTGGCAAATACCTGTGGCCGCTGCGCCAACCCAACGCCTGGATGGTCACCTTTAGGTCTTGCTCGAACCGGATCGGATCCATAATATGCCACCGATAAAGACCGAACCGCGTCTGGGACTGATACAGCCCGTCCGGCCTGATTACCTGTGCCAGTCCGGAGTAAGGGGTCGTGAACTCTCGATATCCACCGTTTTCTTTTCCGACGTCGAAGTTGTAAGATCCACAAAAGTAGTCCTCGGTGCCCGTGCCGCAAATGGTGGGAAAGTCCGCATCGCCATCTAGGTAGAACTTGATCTCGCCTTCGCCCCACCAGCCAGTATTGTTTACTTGCCAAGCCATATACGTTCCCACATAGTGCCCCTGGCCCTTGACGCCATCGAGGATAGTATAGACCTCCTTATAGGGCAAAGGGTTCGTGCGCCGGAACTGTGCGTGGAAGTAGGCTGCGTCATCGGGCACGTCGGTGAGCGTGTAGTTGATCTGGTAATATAGTGTCATTGTGTCCGGGGCAATGTTGGTCAGGGTAATCTTGCACTTCTTGCGGAAAGGCATCTCCCAGTAACAATTGAACGCGCTTCCTGGGTTTACGCACACCGCTAGGGAGCTTACCTGGGCATACTTGTTCCACCCACAGGCGAAGAAATCGCCTACTGGACATTCCACTGATGGTTGTGCCTGGTCGTCCCAGTAGATGCGCAAGATGCTGAACCGCCAATGGCCAGTCGGTGTCATCCATATTTGTTGAATAGCGCCGGGGCCGTCGATTTCCGCTAGCACTCTGCATTCGCCAGGCGCAATGTGAATCGAGGGAGATATCTTCCATCCTCGACCGAGCTCGCGGGCGCAGTTTGCGCCAGTACCTTCGGTCGCCATTCCCGCCTTGCCCTTTTCGCCCGTAAAGTTTTCCGGGCTGATCGACCGCGTCTTTGCCGATGACAGACGGGAAAGATTCCCGAGGTGCATACCAAGTCCGTTGAATCCTGACATATTTACTCTCCTGCTTGCAGCCTTTTCTAACGCTGTTTCGAGAGCAGGACTGCGAATGCCTTCACTTTTTGCATTATTGAGCCTTGCTGGGAGTTGGATCGGTTTCGCCAAGTGATCTTACATCCTCCACAAAGGACTCCATTGACTTGGCTAAGTTGGATAAGACTACCGCCCATTCGCACAAATGCTTCCAGCCACTGTCGGTAATGTTATAGATATGGCGAGCGGGACCCGAGCCGCTTGTATCCCAGGCAGATGTGACGTGACCCATTGTTTCCAGCCGTTGGAGTGTTCTGTATAGGGCTCCCCTGTCGATCTCTGCATCTGTAAGCGCGTGGCTTTGCAAGTTGTTACTCAGCTCGTAGCCGTGAGTGGGCCCACCCTTTGCTAGCAAGTATAGAACGACCGGCTCTACAAAACGGTAGAGATTGCCCATAGCGCAAGTGCACGGGCGCAGCTGTCCGTGTCGTCGGCAGTGTCCTCTTTGCATAAAGCAAAGGCCCCCCCTTTAAGCTAAGCGCGTGATTCAATGCCAACCACATTATACTACCTATGTTCTATATATGCCAATTACACCTATCGCCCCAATGATACTAAGATTTACTAGAAAGCGGTTGACACGAAGCCACAAGTGCGGTATATATGTAAGTGTAACTTACATCTATCTCCACCATCCCTATGTCCAACATCGGTGGGGATTGAGCGGCCAGGTTATATGTAATTGACATCTAGTAGCACTTTGCAGTAGCATAAGAGGAGGCAAGAACAATGAGACATCGCAACATGTACTATCTTACAGGGCAGCCGGGCTGGATGCGTTTTGGCTACAGTCCCGGTTGGTTGGGCCGTTCTCCGTCAGGACTGGGCCCGTGCGCGCAGTACCTGATGACTGGTCAGTTTCCCACACCGCAGGCCGTGCCCGCGCAAACTATGGCGCCGCCCGCCGGCTGGTTGGGTACTGACCAAAACTCAAGGCTTGAGTTTCTCAAGAATCAGTTGAACCTGCTGGAGCAGAGCGTTGCCGCTGTTAAGTCTCAGATCAAAACCCTGGAAGAAGCAGGAGACTAGAATGAAAGTAGCAGTGTGTTCCTCGGGCAATTCGCTCGATTCGCCGGTGGACCCAAGATTTGGCAGGTGCGCTGGTTTCGTGGTTGTTGACACGGAGACCATGGAGGCTAGTTTTGCTGAGAATCCCGGGGTGATGTCGGCCCAGGGCGCCGGTATCCAGGCTGCGCAGGTTGTATCCTCCCTGGGAGTATCGGCAGTTGTTGCGGGCAACTTCGGTCCGAACGCTTACCAGGCCCTCTCGGCCGCCGGCATCAAGGTATACACAGGCGCCAGTGGAAGCGTGCGCGACGCAGTCAATCAGTTCAACAGCAGGATGCTCCAAGAGGTAAACGCGCCGACAGTCGCCTCGCACTTTGGCATGGGCGGCGTTCCGGGCCAGGGTCCCGGGCAAGGTCAGGGATTCGGGCAAGGACAAGGACTGGGCATGGGCCGCGGAATGGGCGGCGGTAGAGGCATGGGTCGTGGAGGCGGCGGTGGTCGCGGACGCGGTGGACGATAGGTTCAGGAGGTGATCGAGATTCCGAGGATGGATGGAACAGGTCCCGCGGGACAAGGGCCGATGACGGGCAGAGGGCTTGGCCCCTGCGGCACGTCGGGGAGCCGAGTGCCACAGACAAACTTGCAGCCGAGCAGCTGGTTCGGCAGGCTGATGTCGGGCCTGAACGGCGGCCTATTCGCTGGAGGATACGGCGTCGGCCGTGGCGGTGGACGTGGTATGGGCGGAGGTCGCGGACAGGGACGCGGCAGAGGGCGATCGTTCTGATGCGAGTTGCCGTGACAGCCAAAGAAGCGTCGGTTGACGGTCCGGTCGATCCGCGCTTCGGGCGAGCGAGATATCTGCTGGTGGTTGACACTGAGACCGGCGAGACCGATGTTCACGATAACGAGGTGAACCTCAACGCGGCGCAGGGAGCCGGAATACAGACAGCCGGCAATCTCGCCCAACTCAACGTCTCAGCGGTGATCACAGGTCATGCGGGACCGAATGCCTTTCGGGCCCTTTCGGCCTCGGGCATCGCCGTCTACACCGGGGCAGAGGGCACGGTGGCCGAGGCCGTTGAATCGTTCAACAATGGTAAGCTCGTCGAGGCCAAATCGGCCGACGTAGAGGGACACTGGTTATAAGTCTCACCCGTGGCGTGTCCTTCTATGCAAGACCTACTCGAAAAACCACCTTGTCGTTAGATCTTCTGCGAGGCCCAAATTGATCGTTGCCATTGCATCCGGAAAGGGCGGCACCGGTAAGACAACCGTTGCGGCAAACCTCGCGCTGGTAGCTTCAATGCAGGGACGCGCGGTCAGCTATCTGGACTGTGACGTGGAGGAGCCGAACGGGCACGTATTCCTCAAGCCCGAGATGTATTTGACTGAGCCGGTATCGGTTCCCGTGCCCGTCGTGGATGATGACAAATGCACTGCCTGCGGTAGATGCAGCGAAATCTGCCGTTACAGCGCCATTGTGTTGCTTGCAAAGACAGTGCTCACGTTTCCGAACCTGTGCCACGGGTGCGGGGGCTGTTCAATGGTTTGCCCCAGCGGGGCGATCACCGAATCCGGGCGGGAAATCGGCGTTGTCGAGGAGGGAGCAAGGGGTCAGATTCGGTTCGTGCACGGCAGATTGACAATAGGTGAGGCGATGGCCCCGCCCCTGATAAGAGCAGTCAAGAAGCGAGTTCGGCCGGACGACCTCACCATCATCGATTCGCCGCCGGGCACGTCCTGCCCAGTGATCCAGTCGGTGAAGGGCAGCGACTACGTCGTGCTGGTGACGGAACCCACCCCGTTTGGTCTAAACGATCTGAGTCTTGCCGTGGACATGCTCAGGGTTCTGAACTTGCGGTTCGGCGTTGTGGTAAATCGCGCCGATATCGGGGACGACGCCGTTTTCGACTACTGCGCGAAGCAGTCCATCGAAGTGCTAGCGCAAATACCCCACGACAGGCGGGTGGCGGAGACCTACTCACGCGGGTTACTTGCCGCACAGGAGCTACCGGAGTATGCTGAGGTCTTCAGGACTATTCTTGAGAGGTGCTGCTGATGTGCGGATGTGACCTTGCCAATATGCTCGAACAGCGGGAAGCCCTGATGCTCAGGGACTACGACTCCGCGCTCGACCTGGCGCGCTTCGACCCCCGGCACACGGTGCTGGATGTGGCAACCGGTTCCGGCAGAATGTTGCAGCGCATTGAGCTACGCGGGTATTCGGTGATCTCCGGCGATATCGACCAGGCCGCTCTGGAAAGAGCTCGGGAGCGGCTCGGCGATATGGCGGAGAGGGCTACACTGATGGCCCTCGACGCTCACGAGATGCCGTTCGAGAGCGACAAGTTCCACGCGATGACACTCGCCAATGCCATTCACGAGATGGATGATGTCGTCAGGGCTCTCGACGAGATGGCGCGAGTGCTTGCGCCGTCCGGGAAGCTGCTTGTCGTCGAGTTCAACTCGGACGGGTTTGAGCTAATGGCACTGCATCACAAGATGGAGGGCAAAGGCGAGCATCGCACTGGAGAGATGTCCACCGAGCAGATCAGCGACTACATGCGGTCTTCATTCGAAAACGTGCTAGTGGCGGAATCCGCAATCACTTACGCTTGGGTTGGGTCCAACAAGAAGCAAGTAGCCAGGGGATGATCGGGCCGCCAAAAAAATCGGAGCCCACGTTCTCGGCCGTGAACAAACCCGCGCCAGGGATCGATTTCGTCGCTATGCGCGATCCGCGAGATCGTGCGGCGGATACGCCCATAAACACAGTGGGCAGACCATTCCTGTCTAGCGGCGTTACGCGCGTGTCCGAGATCTTATTGAGCACGACGGGGGGCCCAGCCCCCACTACCGTTAAGTATCCGGAGGAGAGGATGCAAGATAACCAGGTCACCGGCCAGCCGACTCTGGCCGAGCAGTCCAATGAAGTGGCCCACGTAGTGGGAGTGATGAGCGGGAAGGGTGGAGTCGGTAAGTCACTTGTCGCCGGACTCCTTGCCTGCGCTCTCAGGATGTCTGGCCGCGAGGTCGGCATCCTGGATGCCGACATAACTGGCCCAAGCATTCCGAAGATGTTCGGCATCGCCGAACGGCCCGACATGAGTGAGTTGGGAATATTCCCTGTCGCGACTCGCACCGGAATTAGGACCATCTCAATCAACCTGTTTTTGGAGAAACCGGGCGACTCCGTGATCTGGCGCGGACCCATCATCTCCAACACAGTCAAGCAGTTCTGGCAGGAGGTCTTCTGGGGCAAGCTTGACTATCTGCTTGTCGATCTGCCGCCGGGAACCGCCGATGTTCCTCTGACGGTAATGCAATCGCTGCCGCTCGACTGCGTTGTGATCGTTACCTCGCCGCAGGACCTGGCCGCAATGGTCGTGCGCAAGGCTGTCGATATGTGCGCTAAGATGAAGACGCCGGTTCTTGGCATGGTTCAGAACATGGCATGGCTGAAGTGCGACAACTGCGGCGAGATCGTCTATCCGTTCGGAAAGTCGGCCGGCGAACAGGTCGCTCGCGACATGGGTATTCCCCATCTGCTCGATCTTCCCATCGACCCAGAGATCTCGGCTCGATGCGACGCAGGGACCATAGAGGACTACTCTCCCAACCCCATCGTCGACAAGATTGATCTATTCGAGAATGCTGTCGCGGCGATCCAGCATACGCGCAAGCCCGGCGGAGAGTGTAATGCTTGTAACGCTTCTGGTAGACAATAGGGCGGACGGTGCTCTCTTGTCCGAGCACGGCCTGAGTTTCCTTGTGGAGACCGACAAAGGCTCGGTCCTCTTCGATACGGGCCAGACCGACGCCTGGTTTCGCAACCTGGTCGCTCTCCGAAAAGATGCTGCGTCAATTCGGGCGGTTGCCGTAAGCCACGGGCACTATGACCATACGGGAGGGCTGACCAGAGCTTTTCACGAGAAGCTGCACGCGAAGTATCACGCTCATCCAGATTGCTTCGCGCCCAGATTCGCAAGATCAGCCGATGGGAATCGCTACATAGGTATGCCTAAAGATGTAGTCCAGCGCAGGACGATGTTCGACATCAACAGAACCGCCACCGAGATAATGCCGGGCGTCATGCTGAGCGGAGAGGTGCAGCTGGTCGTGCCGGCTGGTTTTGACAGCCGCCATCTAGCCGGCGATGGCGAGCTACTACAGGACACCTATGAGGACGAGCAATGCCTGGTGGTTCGGAAAGGCAACTCGATCTCCGTGCTGGTAGGATGCGCGCACCGCGGGCTGGAGAACAACGTGCGCGCCGCGATGAATGCCGAGGGTGTCGATAAGATTGACCTTATCGCGGGAGGATTCCACCTTGGCGGAACGAGCGAGGACAGCCTGGAAGCGCTGGTTGGGTTCCTGAGAAGTGTGGACGTGGGACGGATAGCCTGTTGCCATTGCACGGGGAACAGCGCGTATGAGTATATGAGGTCGAAGCTCGGACCGCGCGTTACCCTGGGCACAACAGGGGCGTCTTGGGCGCTATGAGACGTGCTGCTGCCGTGGGTCGATGACGGCGCCGTCTAAGGATGTGAGAGAATGAATGAACTGGTTGTCATAAGCGGAAAAGGCGGGACCGGCAAGACGAGTGTTGTCGCGTCTTTTGCCGCGCTCGCGAACGGCAAGGTGCTGGCGGACTGCGACGTCGACGCCGCCGACCTGCATCTGGTGCTGTGCCCCGAGATCGTGCGCCGCGAGAAGTTCAGCGGCGGCATCGAGGCTGCCGTGTTGGCCGATCGATGTATTGGCTGTGGCAAATGCACCTCCGTCTGCCGGTTCGACGCGATCAGCTTTGACGGTCCTGCAAACGAAGTCGTGGGTAAGACCTATCGGATTGACCCGATCGCTTGCGAGGGCTGCGGCGTATGCGCTCACGTTTGCCCCGTCGAAGCCGTAGCGCTGGCGCCCAGCGTAAGCGGCGAATGGTTCGTCTCGAACACCAGGCATGGCCCTCTGGTCCACGCCAAGCTGGGCATCGCCCAGGAGAACTCCGGCAAGCTTGTAACCATAATACGCCGGGCAGCCAGGAAGATCGCCGAGGAGAGGGGGCTTGATCTGATAATCATTGACGGTTCGCCCGGAATCGGCTGCCCCGTGATCGCGTCGATAACGGGGGCCGATCTGGTGTTGATCGTCACCGAGCCGACGCTAACGGGCCTTCACGATCTCAAGCGCGTGGCCGATCTGACGGCGCATTTCGGAATACGTACGGTTGTATGCGTGAACAAGAGCGACATCAACCGTGAGGTAACCGCTCGAATCGGCGAGCTTTGCGCCACCCGGGGTCTGGACGTTGTTGGGGAGATTCGCTACGACAACTCCTTCACCAAGGCGCAGATCGAGGGCAAGAGCGTTGTCGAGTTCGATTGCGGCGCCGCGTCCCGAGATGTCGGCTCGCTATGGGACGCCGTCGCAAGTCGGCTGGCTTAGGCATATCGTATGCACACCACAGAAAGGAGATAGGCTAAAAAGATGAAGATAGCAATACCGACCTCAAACGGTCTGCTGTGTCCGCACTTTGGGCACTGCGACGAGTTTACAATCGTAGAGGTAACTCCGGAGAACAACGAGGTTGTGAGCACGGAAGCGATCCCCGCGCCGGAACACGAACCAGGGCTTCTGCCTCGTTGGCTGCACGAGTTGGGCGCCGACGTGATAATCGCTGGGGGAATGGGACGCCGCGCTCAGGAGCTGTTCCAGCAAAACGGGATCAAGGTATTTGTGGGGGCTCCGGTTGCGACGCCCGCGGATATCGTGGCTGCGTATCTCGGCGGCACGCTAGAAACCGGTGTGAACCTTTGCGATCATTAGCAAGGACAGATACCAAATCCGGAGGCGGGACTGCCGATTTGCACAGTCAGTGCTTCGCGTGTGGTCAGTGCGCCGACGGGCTGGGTCTGCGTTTTGAGACCAGCGGCTCGGACGAGGTCATCGCGCTGTGGTATTGCTCGAACGAATACCAGGGCTACCCGGGAATAGTCCACGGTGGAATTGTGGCCACAATACTCGACTCAGCGATGACAAATTGTCTACTTCTGAGAGGTATACCGGCCGTCACTGCTGAAATGCACATAAGGTATCGCAAGCCGCTTGTTGTCGGTGCCGAAGCTAAGATTACGGCTACACTAGTTGGACGCCGCGCGAATCTATTTGAACTCAAAGCTGAGGTAGCTCAAGGCGAAGTCACGGTAGCCACAGCGACTGCGAGATTTGTGAAGGCAAGCGTTTGGTTGGAAAACGGTAACGCATGATATACAACGACACTATCATCGATCACTTCCGCAATCCACGCCACGTGGGCGAACTTGCCGAAGCCGACGGAGTTGGGACTGTCGGTGACCCGGATTGCGGCGATTTTCTAAGAATCTATCTTCGAGTTGACGGCGACAGAATACGCGAAATCGCCTTTCAGTGTCAGGGATGTCCCGCCGCGATAGCCAGCGGCAGCGCGACGTGCGAACTCGCGCTGGGAAAAAGCATCCGTGACGCAGCTCACATAACTGACGAAGTGGTCTCGGAATACCTGGGCGGCCTTCCCGGAGAGAAGATTCACTGCTCCAACCTTGGCGTGACCGCGTTAAGATACGCGTTGGCGGATCACCTGGGCATCCGAATCGACACTGGAGCCGGACGTGTTCCCCTGATCGAACGACTTCGGGGAGCGGCAAGGGCCATAGCCACGCAGTCGGGTCTGCTCGACACCCCGCTGAGGGTGGAAATTACTAAATTGCCGCCTGAGTCAGCCATCGGCTTGACGGCTGAACGCGACTACCCTATATGGAAGGGCAAGGAGGGGATAGTCGAGGCAAGATTGGGAAACGGCGTCGGCCAGGCCTACTCGCCCGTGCCTGCTGACTTCAGCGGCGAACTAGGCGATGTATTGGCATTGGACCTGTCCGGAGACAGTAGCGAAGCCATAGGTAACCGTGGGGTATTCGTAGCCTCCGTCAATGCGCTATGTTCGCATCTGGAACTTGTTTCCAATACTATCCACTGCCGCGACGAAGGCCTCGTAGAGTGCGCCCGCGATCTCATAGGAGTTATTGGCGCTGGCTGCGCGGACGACTCACGCATCGCGCTAATAGGCTGCCAGCCGAGAATGATTGAGGCGCTCGCGCCCGCCTATCGTCTCCGCGTTACCGACCTCGACCCCGAGAACGTCGGTAAACGAATAGGCGAAGTTCTGATAGAGTGCGAACCTAGCACCGATGATGTGCTGGACTGGTGCGATATTGCCCTCGTGACCGGAAGCACGATCGTTAATGGCTCCATAGACCGGTTTATTGGCCTTAAGTGCCACACGGTATTTTATGGGGTCACAATAGCAGGCGCGGCCACCCTGCTGCGACTGCATCGATTTTGCACCCGCTCCCTTTGAGCTGCTGGCTAACTTAACGACAAGCGACCTGACGTAATACTGTCAATCATTGAGGTTGTCATCCCCTTATTCGTGTGGTATGATACGAGTGTCGGAGACACAAGACATAGAGCCCTGCAGTGTACGTGCTTCGTCGAGGAAGTTTTGAGCCGACACTCAAAATTAATGGAGCTCTATCTTGTTGACCCCAAGTGGCAGCCTTGGGCAACCTTGGAATCGCGAGGGGCAGCAGGTGGCACCGCCCTGGTTCGCTAGGGTTCAAAAACTCGGTAGACACACGGCACAGGTGGGGCTCTATTTATGTATCGCTCACACACCCCGCTTGCACGCTATTCCTCCGCACTGTTTGCAGTTGCTCCATCACGCGGCCTATACTGGGTAAACTACGCAAGTCCAGGAGGTCCTACGTGAACGATACCATCGGACGCGACTTTCAGCTAGCCACCAGCTACTCGCGCAATCGCCCTTTCGGTCGCGTGCTGGACTGGGCTCACAGGCCTGACCGCACAAAGTCATACCCGGACGCCCCTAGAATTCGACTTCCCGAGCCCAGTTCGTTAAATGACAAGTGCCTTGACTTTTGCCTGAGAAACCGAAGAAGCGTGCGTAGCTATGACTCTACTGCGATCTCACAAGAGGATCTATCGTTCCTGCTGTGGGCAGCCGACGGAATCAGCGCACGGACAAGGGGAATCGAGTTTCGTACGGCCCCGTCCGCAGGTGCCCTTTACCCAATAGAGACGTATCTTGTTGTCAACCGAGTAGAGAACCTGCAGCCGGGCGTCTACCATTACGCGACTGCCGAACACGCGCTCGAACAACTCCGTACGGGCGACTTCGGCCTTACGACGGCGGATGCTGCTCTTGGCCAAGAGATGTGCGAGGAGGCGGCAGTCGTATTTGTCTGGTCTGCCGTATTCGCACGTTCCGTTTGGAAATACGACCAGCGCGCATATCGTTATATCTATCTTGACGCCGGCCACATAGCGCAAAATCTTGCATTGGCGGCGGTTGCTCTCGGGCTTGGTTCGTGTCAGATCGCCGCTCTTTTCGACGATGAGTGCAATGTAATCGTCGGCGTTGACGGCGAGTCCGAAAGCGTCATTTATATGAGCACGGTAGGGAGGCCGGCTTAGTGGACAGCAAGGTGTTCGAGAAGCGCATTGTCGCGCTTAACGACAGGCCCGTTAACAATTTCGGCGAATGCGTTATCTACTGGATGCAGCGGTCACAACGCGCCTACGACAATCTCGCTCTGAAGTTTGCCATAGACCGAGCGAACGAGCTGTCCAGGCCGCTTCTGGTCTACTTCGGACTCTACGACCGCTACCCACTCGGCAGCGTAAGGGCATTCAAGTTCATGCTCGAAGGGCTAAAAGAGACGGCCGTTACACTTGCCGACCGAGGCATAGGGTTTCTAATGCGTCGCGAGTTACCAGCGGAGGGTATAGTCGCGCTTGCGAGGGAGCTCGGAGCGTGCCAAGTGGTGGTCGACGAGGACTACCTCAACCTAGGCCGCACATGGCGAGCCTCGGCTGCAGCCCGCCTCGATGTGTCATTCCTACAGGTTGATGCCGATACCGTCGTTCCCGCAAGGACCATGAGCAAAGAGGAATGGGGCGCCTACACCCTGCGCCCGAGGATTACCAAAGCCCTGGAAGAGCTTTTCTTCGAGGTTCAGGAAAGCGATGTCATCCATCGCTGGAAGCTTCACCTTGGTGACGGAATCGACCTTGCCGCCGCCGATCCGTTTGAACTAGCTAAGTCTCTAGATGTGGACCAGCAGGTCCCGCCATCGCCTTGCTTCATTGGGGGCGCTTATGAGGCCGGCAAGAGACTCTCGGCCTTTATACGCAACCGACTCCCCCACTACGCCACGGAGCGAAATGACATCGGCGTCGAGGCGACTAGCGATATGAGCCCATATTTGCATTTCGGCCAAATATCGCCGCTTCGCATCGCGTTGATGGTCGACAATTCCGATGCGCCGCAGGAGTGTATTGATGCTTATCTCGAGCAGCTCATAGTCCGCCGTGAGCTAGCTATCAACTTCTGTCTCTTCAACCACAATTACAACTCTATCAAAGCCGCACCGGAGTGGGCGCGCAAGTCCCTTGAGGCGCACCGGTCTGACCCCCGTCCTGAGATTTACGATCTTGATGAGCTGGAAAACGCCGCGACCCATGACGACCTTTGGAATGCGGCTCAGACCGAGCTTGCCGTCTGCGGAAAGATACATAACTATCTGCGAATGGTCTGGGCCAAGAAGATGCTTGAGTGGTCTCCGACCCCCGAAGAGGCCCTTGAACGGGCAATCTACCTGAACGACAAATACGGTCTCGATGGCCGAGATCCAAATGGTTATGCCAACATCGCCTGGTGTATCTACGGCAAGCACGATAGGCCCTTTTCGGAGAGACCCATCTTCGGCAAGGTAAGATTTATGTCTACTGCCGCTACGAAGACGAAGACAGATTGGCGCGCTTACATAGCCCGTATCAGTGCTCTTCGGTCGCAGACCCGCACCTAACACAATTCACTAAAACCCGGTTGACAACCGGGGGTTTTTGTGCTAGTTTGCATTTGGGGGCAATAGACTCTGCTGCATTATCCAGCTTCAGCCAGGGGTGAGTTATCCCTGGCCGTAACTGGATGTACAACGCTGCCGTCGACATTGTCGGCTATGCGGCATGTGTTTACTAAACCGGGGAGAGTAGTGATATGAGGAGCAAATCGTTCTGGAAAAGCGCGCTGGGCATTGGCGCGCTATTGTTTTTTGTAGGTAGCGTTGCCGATGCGCAATGGCTTACAGCTCAGAAATTGAATGACCCATCCGAAAGCGATGCTAAATGCGCCCGCCTTGCGGCAGCCGCAGGGGGCGGGTTCCACGCGGTCTACAATACTGCCAACCCGTTCAGAGTTCAATACCGCCGATACGTAAACGGCTATCTGGGACCGGTGAAAATGCTCGACAATCATTGCGTCCCGCAGGCTGTCGACGATATCTGCGAGGCTGGCAACGGCGACATCCACGCCGTTTTTGAGGACTGGGAGGATACCAATTATTGCGGCTGGGCTGTTTCCAAGGACGGCGGAAATACTTTCACTTACAGTAAACTCACTACTTGGGGCGGTGTCAAGTATCCGGTCGTTGCTCCGTTCGGCGCAAGCAACAGTGCTGAAGTCGTCTTGAGCTTTGCAAGAACCGGCGAGAATCAGTTCTACTACAATTTCTATAACGGCACGTCTTGGAGCGGCAATTTGCAGATGGACTCATCGTTTAACAGCGAATACCAGTTAGAGGGCATCTGCAGGTCGCCCAAAGACGGAACAGTTTATCGCTCTTATGGTCGCAACATAAACGGGGTCATGAGTTTATGCGTGAGGCGCTACAACGGAGTCTATTGGGAGCCGGAAATGGTAGCTTGTAGCCCCGGGTTCTTCGCCAGACAGTCCATCGCAGTGAACACATCTGGTGTGATACTTGTCCTCTACGAAAAAGATGAGATTCTTCGCTACCGACTCTACACTCCGGGCTCCGGCTGGAGCGGTGAGTTCCAACTGGAGGGCAGCACTGGATTTGCCGCGTGCACTTGGATTCCCGGCAGCAACGATTTCTATATTGTGTATGCGGAGAACCAACTCCGAGTCTGGGGAAGGCGAATCAATCCTCTTGGCGAGCGCAGCGAACGTGAACTGGTTTCATACGGAGTAGCCGACGACTTCCTTCCCGGCACCGAGTGCTGCGCCGGACCCGACGGCACCGTCTACGCCGCCTTCGAATACTGGGGCACAGGCAAACCGCAGCAGTATTACAATGTCAGGCCTGCAAACCCGGGACCGATGGGAACCCTTACGGGCTACGTGCGAGATACGGCAGGACAAGGCATATCCGGCGCCACTGTGGGATCAGGCGGCTACGCGGTCGTCAGTTCCCCAGGAGGAGGCTATACACTACACATGCCTGCCGGAACGCATTCCGTCTCCGCCAACAAGGACTATTATATGGGCCAGACTATCCCTGGCGTAGTAATCACTGCAGGCCAGACCACCACTCAGAACTTTACCATAACGCCCATCCCACCCGCGCCAGTTTCGAACTTCTCGATCACGCCATCGGACGGCGTCAACAGGCTTTACTGGACCAATCCTACCAGCGGCAACTTTAGGGGCACAATGATCCGCTACAAGACCAACGGTTACCCAACGGGACCTACGGATGGAGTCCTCGTCTGTAACAAAGAGAACACTCCCGGGACTTCCGATAGCTTTGTACACACCGGTCTGACCAACAACGTCACCTACTACTACACTGCCTTCTGCTACGACGACCACTCACATTACTCAGTCGGCGTGAACATATCCGGAACTACTTACAAGACCACTTGCGACAACGTGAAAACCCTTGCCGAGAATACCACTATCGACCTGCGCAATCAGGTCGTAACCGCCATTTTCGCAAGTGATTCAGCGATTTACGTCGAGGAGCCGAACCGCTACGCCGGCATTCGCGTCGCCAACTCCGGCATTGGTCTTGCGGTAGGTGACCGAGTTGACATTACCGGCAATGTCACTACCCGCAAACCCGATGGCACCACCCCCTCCGAAAGACAAATATCATCGGCTACGGTTACTAAGATATCTAGTGGGGCCCCGCTCAAACCGGTTTGTATGACTTGTAAAGCCGTTGGTGGCTCACGGCGATACGCTACCTGCCCCGGAGTTAAGGATGGTGTGGGACTCTACAACATTGGGTTGTTGGTCAAGATAGCAGGCAGGGTTACTCAAATTATCGGAAACTACATTTACGTCGATGATGGTTCCAACGTACAAGACATATCCGGGCGAGTCGGTGTTATGGTCAAGTGTCCTTCGACGCCCTCGGTTTCGGTTGGAAGCATTGTAAGCGTTGCCGGCATTTGCGAGGGCAGCATACCCTCCGGCTGGACCGAGAACCGCCGCTACATCCACATGCGGGACTGGAACGACTACCGGTTCATAAGTTCCAACAAGGGAACGATCGCCGGAATTGTTAAGGACGCTGGCGGCGCCGGTATTTCGGGCGCGACCGTGTCAACGACAAGCGGAGGTTACTCTACCTCAACCAATTCCAGTGGAGCCTACACTCTATCAAACGTCAACCCCGGCACTTACAGTGTTACAGCAACCAAGTCCGGCTACAGCCAGGCTACGCAGACCGGTGTAGTGGTCACCACTGGAAGCACCACGACGTGCAACTTCACCATCACGGCTACCGCAGGCTCCATATCCGGCACAGTAAAAGACACAACCGGCGCGGGCATTTCCGGCGCGACGGTCTCTACGACAAGCGGAAGTTACTCGACTACGACCAATTCCAGCGGCGCTTACACTCTGTCGAACGTAGCGCCCGGTACCTATAGTGTCGTCGCGTCCAAGTCAGGATACAACTCGCAGACACAGACCGGTATAGCCGTCACCGCAGGCAACACTGCGTCTTGCAACTTTACCCTAACGGCACTTCCGGGCACGATCTCGGGAACGGTCAAAGACACGTCGGGAGCGGCTCTCTCCGGCGCGACCGTATCAACGACAAGCGGCGGTTATTCGACCACGACCAATTCTAGCGGCGCCTACACTCTGTCGAATGTGACCCCGGGAACCTACAGCGTCACGGCGACCAAGACCAGCTACAACCCCGTTACCAACACTGGAGTGGTTGTTAATCCTGGTGGATCAACTGTGAGCAACTTCACCCTCACTCCTCAGCCGGGATGCATCGCCGGAACCGTAAAGAACTCCTCGGGGACAGGCATATCAGGGGCCGTTGTCTCGACAACCACCGGCGGCTATTCGACCACTACCAATGCCTCTGGAGGCTACACGATGTGCAGCGTGGCAGTGGGGACCTACAGTGTCACGGCATCTGCGGCCGGATATGCTCCTGTTACTAACACGGGGGTTACGGTGATTTCCAACCAGACCACAACCAGCAACTTCACGCTGAGTCAGGCTCTGGAGAAAATCACCAATGGCGATATGGAAGGGGGGTTCTTCAACACCGGTTGGAACTCGTCTTGCAGCGGACAACCTAGTCAGTTGCCCGGACCCAGCGCGGCCTATTGGGGATGGAACCAGGACGAAACCATGCCTTTTAATACCTGGGACTCCACCGGCATCAAGCACGCAGGCAGCCACTCGCTTGCCTTCAGTTTCTGTCAGACCGCTTCCAGCCCCGGCAAGCTTGGGATTGCATTCCAAAACGTGAACCTCGGCGCTCCGGGGGCAAGCGCAACATTCAGCGCCTGGGGCTACCACACTGACGGCAACTGTCCGACTATTATGTGCTGGAATCCAGGTGCAGGTCAGGCCGATCCTTACGTAGCTCAAGCTAACGGTCGTTACCAATGGATATGCACCGATAATTGGGGACAGCGGAATACTTGGGTAACGAAGTCGATGACGGTGACCGCCGATTCCAGTGGCTACGTGACCATCATGGTCGGCGGAGCTGCGTGGCCCGGCACTGCTACTGGCGCCGCGCTTTACATTGATGACGTAAGCGTCCAATAGAGAATTGATGAGAACGCAACTTGATTTATCTCTGCCAATAGTAGTATAGCCAGAACATAAATGCGGGCGCGATAGAGAGACTATCGCGCCCGAGCTTCTAGCGAAACACTGTGTCCCGAACTTTAATAATAAGCCACAACTTCTCTCGCGCTATTTGGCAACTTGATCAATTCTCTCTGGGCATCGAAGTCAGCATGTTCTTTGCCATCCACAGTGACGCGAGCTATCTTCTTGCTGTCTGGGTGTCTAAACCTCAGAAATACCTCCGCCGCTGGGTTCCTTGTGGGCAATGAGAGATTCGCAATGATTTTGCCGGAAGCAACCTCAGAAGTGATCTTCATATCCATCTTTCCGAAGAAAGTTGCAGCTCTTTCGATTACGATTCGCTTGCCATCGGTCATCCACGCACGCGGAACTCCCATACCCAGCTTCAACTTGTCCCCGTCTTCCAATATCAGCATATTGCGCATATATTGGACGAACTTACACTCGTCTGGAGTCTTGTAAAGCGGCCCGCCTGACTTTCCGTAGTCAGGCACCCACTCACAAAAGCATACCGTGTCTGGCCAGAAACTGGCCCAAAACATGTTGTAGAAAACCCTTATGAACTGTGGTATTTCATCGCGCACCAGGTGCGCCTGCGCGTTCGGAAGCAGGTTAGGCTGCAGGTTGAACCCGCCTAAGTCAAAGAAATTGGCTTTCTCATCCTCCACGCCGTACCCGCTCTCCTTGCTCAGGAAGATGTTGTCCTCCAGGTCCTCGAGCATCCAATCCATGAACGGATGGTGCGGCTCTACGACCTCGGTGTCCAACAGATGCAGTGCCGGGTAAAGCCCCTCGCGAATCCAACCTTCCTTGCGATGGGTCAGCACATACGCCCTCGGAGGAACATACGGAACCCAGGTTCCGTCTTTCAACTCAACCACTGGGCTTGTAGCCACGGCTTCCGTCACGCTTGCCAATAGGTCCCGCCTGAACTCTTCTGCATCTTTTCTTATTCGCTCGGCATCAGGATGCCCAATGTCCGCCAGCAACTTTGCAGCGCTCTTGATTCCGATGTAATAGTATGCGTTGGTCGCATACCAATAGTGATACTCTGCCACGTCTTCCAGGTCGCCCGCTGGCGCAAGACCCCACTCGACGGGCTTAGTGCCGTCTGGGTTCAACGTCTTGGTTGCCTGTCGTTCCCGAGTTATCCAATCACAAGCCGCCACAAGGTTTGACGCGATGGACTTTGCGTATTCTTTGTCCCGAGTCCACTTGTAGTGCTCGCACAGATCCCAAAGAGCCCAGCCGTGGTGCATGTTATACCCCTGGGCGGTGTAGGTGTCCCGATCAGGGTAGGGGAACGCCGCGTACATCAGACCTTCCTGGCTCTTGAAATTGCCCGGCAGCGGTTTCACCCCCTGGCATACGGCGAATGGCCTGAGCATTCTTATGGCTTCCTCATGTTCCCCTCGCATCTCAAGCGACATCGCCACCATTCCCGTCTCGTTAGCGTAGACATAGTAATGCATTGTGGCGGCGCCATGTTCGTAGAGGCCGGTTTCCGGGTCGCGATCCGTCGTGATGAGTGTATGCCAGTGGTTGGCTTTGAATAAATCGTTTAGAACAGGCTCCGGCACGTCGTATTTCATATGAGTGTCGAAACGCTTGTTCCAGTAGTCGACGACCTCCGCGTGTCGATCCTCATACGTAAGCCTTCGCATCTCTGCCAGCTCTTGTTCGTTCAGGCATTCGATGTAAGGCACGTTCATGTAAACGACGTGCTTCTCTCCAGGAGCCAGCGTAACCTCATAGTGCAGCGCGGTCCGCGGTTTGGGCTCATCATTGCCAATCTCCGGATCCGGGCTTCCCGGGGCAGCGGGAACTACTCCCTCGACGATCTCAAACTTGCCCTTGCCGTTGGTCTTGAGTATACCTCGCGTCGGTGTAAGCCCCGGCCTGTCCTTGCCGTCCGAAGCCTGGGTCAGCCTGATTAAGCCGTCGTCCTCCAACTTCATAGGCGTCTTGAGCGTTAGCTCGATCCAATAGTGCGCGGTTTGGCTTGAATTGCCTGCGTTCTCGATCTCGATGCGTTCCAACAGGATAAGTGTCTCGTCACCTCTTCGGGTGTCTTCGTTGTCGCCGATCTTCTCCAAGAGTGTCGTGGCGTAGGCCGACTTGTGGAATTTAATGTCTCCAGTGTTCCACTCGCTGTGTATTACCGGTAGGTAGCCGTCTTCAAGGTATCTCGTGGTCTGACGCGCGCCATCGGCCGAGAATGTTGGGTTAGGGTCAGTAGATGCTACGTAGTCTAGCGACCACACGTCCCACGCGCGGCGCTCCGTGTCGCTTCCTGGCGACCGCAGGCTTTCTTTCAAGCACTGTACGTTTCCGGAGGCGGTGATGGTGAACTCTTGCCGCAAGTTTGCCACGCCTAAGTGAGCCTCGCGTGGAGGTTTGGCGGGGATATGCTGCATTACGCGCTGCAAGCTCTGCTCGGGCATGGCACCCACCTTCGCCATTATCGTCGCGTCCCACGCATACGAAGGCTTCTTCCAGGTAGCGTATGTAAGCTCTTTTGTTTCGTCGGAGACGAAGGCATCTATGTCCCTTACATATATGCCGCCTTTGCTTACCACATCGTCCACGAACACCGAGAAGCTCTTCCAACCATCTGTCCGAAACACGATTATGCCACGGTCGTGGCTCAACCTATCAGGGGCATATGCATAAGCTACCTTCACCCTAACCGGCCCTGACGTGTCGCATTCAAGAAGACGAGCGTTGCGCGCCTCGACCCTGCCGCTCCATTTGCTGTCTCCGCCGGTCTTTGCGGCCCAGTCCATCCGGATGTCCGCGGTCCGCCATATCGCGTCGGTGTAGGTCTCCAGCGCGCTCACGCTGGCCTTGGAGCTGAACACCAGCCTGATCTTGTAGGTTCTGCGGAACTCCGCCCCTTCGTGCTCGATCTTAGGGTTTTCTGCCTTGGTAAGAGGCTTGACATCCCAGGTCAGACGCCCGTCGCTGCTTGAAATGTCAGCGTCTAGCCGTATCCACGTACCGTTGTATGGGTCGTCCAGCCGCTGCCAACCACCGCTGCCGTTGTCAGGCCAAACTGAATACCACCAGTAGACTTGGATTTTGTCTGCCGATGGCAACTCATTGCCGGTTAACACTATTCTCCGAACATCGCGAGGATGTCGCCACTCCACCTCGAGCGTGCCGTTCTCGGCAATATCTACCGAGGTTGCGCTGCTACCGTCGTTGAGCGCAGGCTCATATACGCGCGGAGCATCCTGCGATAACGCCTTCCAGCAGAAGCCGAACGCGGCCACGTCCACCGACTCGCCCGGCTTCACGTCGCCCCGCGCGCTCGTCGTAAGCGTCAAGGTTGCAATCAATACCACAATCAAGAATGTAATCTCACTGTAAATCTTCCTAATCCTCCTCCGGGCGAAGTGGCGGGGACGCCGCAGCGCCACCCCAACCATAAGAGCCTACACCAGCCGTGATGAGACAGTCAAGAGCCGGGAGGCAGTTCGGTCTGCTGAAACAACCAAGCAGTTTTCCGTTAAAATAGCCCTAGAGCCCTGTCCGGTACCGTCCAATAATAACTATAGCCGTGGAAGCAAGCGATCGCTGGTAGATTCGGCCGAAGCATTCCGAGTTAGTGTTAAGTGCAGTAAAATCGGGGTAAACTAACGTCAAGTATAGTAGGTCGATTTTCCAATTGAGGCTGAAGGACTTTGACAATTTAGACCCCGCAGACATGACCCGCCGATATCCGACGAGTGATGTCCTAAGAGGCACGGTTGGCAAAAAAATCCTTACCGGATTAGCTCAACCACTTGACTTTTTGCTTGCCGTAATGCATTATGAATTGGGAGCAACCACGCGCGTGTATGGATTTGGGAGACCAAACGTTTTATGACCGGTCCGACGCGCGTAGATAAAAAATTACCAAATGGGGAGGTATTCACTGATGAAGGGGCGAAAGAAAGGCTTTACACTAATAGAGCTGCTTGTGGTCATCGCGATAATAGCGATTTTGGCTGCAATACTTTTCCCTGTGTTTGCCAAAGCCAAGGAAGCCGCTCTTGTTTCGTCCTGCTGCAGCAACCTCAAACAAGTCGGATTAGCAGTTAACCTTTACAGAGCGGATTTTGAAGGTAATTTGCCTATGGGCAAGAACATCTGGGTAATCAACAATCCCGGACTCAGCCAGGGCGACTACATGTTCTATAACTATTACGACCAGTTGAATCCGTACTGCAAGAGTACCAAGTATCTGATCTGTCCCGGCAAAGTCATCAGGGGTATGGAGAACTCATTGGTATTGTTGTGGTACGAGAATGGCGACAAGAAACGCCCGTCGAAGTATTACGGTGCTGCATACACTATGTCGATTCACGAGCATCCAACAGACGACGTAGCGCCGGGCTCCTATGCGGAGATGATTTGGTCCCGAATTAACAAGCCCGTAAATCCTGATAAAGTTGATTACTGGGGTAAATACAAATCTAAGATGAGCGAAACAGCTCTTATGTTCTGCGTTGCCGGCGCGTGGATAGGATATCCGGATGCAGGCTTCCCTCCAAATCCTGACGGGTTCTACGCTGGGTCTCATACCAAAGGCATTCCTGTATTGTTTGCGGATGGCCACGTAAAATATTGCGACAAAGGTACTGTTGGCAAGTTCTAGATTCAATTTCGAATTAGCATAGAATGAGGCAAAAGTGAATACCGTCCCAAGTTGCGAGTAACAATAAAGCCGCGGCAGGCATAAGTTGTCTGCCGCGGTTCTGCTTACGTAAACTTTGAACTAATTAATAGCGCTTTCACGAGCGACTAGCGTAAAGCAGCCCGGTTCACTGATTGCTAGAACTCCACAGCCCCTCTTATCAGTGGGTCAAGTCCAGAAAACTGTTCCGCATAAGTAGCCCGCTCAAGGCGCAATCCGGCAACAAGCGAGTCTAGCTTCTCCTGGTCGTAGTGGGAAGCCGGGTCGAATCGAGATATGTCGATCCCCTCAATCCGGCTGGGGGTTCGTAACATCCAGTTGGGATCGTCCCGCCACTCAACTTCGCCGCGCAGAATAGCACGAATAATCGAGGCCATCTCGCCGATTTGAACACGAGTCACCTTCCGAAGCACCTTCCGAGCGCCGTCGAGGCCGTGCTCCACCGTCTCTCCAACACCGCCCGTATTGAGCATGAAGCATTCGATCCTGCCCTGATGCGATTTCACGAACTCGTAGAAGCGGTTGATCTCGTCGGATATGTCACCAATGATGAGCGGGCTTGCCGTAATCCCACCATGCTTGACCGCCGACTGGTCGCCAGCCAAGGCGTCAATCGATTCGCTCATCATAAATGATACAGCCGCTTGCTCAGGCGTCAACTTGCTTACGATAGGTAACGCAGTATAGTCCCGGGTCATAAAAAAGAGCGCGAGACCGTCGAGCTCGTCTATAGGCGGCAAATTGATACCTGCGGCAGCTTTCTGCCCAAGCGCCTCGCGCTGGACTATTGCGTGGCCGTTGGGCGTGAGAGTACGATCGGCAAAGAAAACGCGGCCTTTGAAATCCACGAGTACGTTTTCAAGCACGGCACTCTCTCGAGTCGCGGCTAGATACAGCAGCGGCTGTGACTCGGGCGCCAGTCCGTCCGTCTTTATGTAAAACCCGTTCTCCGTACCTAAGGCTCCCCCATCCGGACACCAGAGTATTACGTCGTCTTGCAGTATCTCGACTTCTTCTCCGGGCTGGTCCAGACCGTGATCGTGACACGAGTGTGTAGTTTTGCCGGTGGCTGCAATCCCGAACATCACCACCCCCATACGCCGGATGCCACCATCCGCGGTCCGGGCCCGAGCAATCTTTGTTCCGGCGTGCAGACCCAACATCCCATTCTGCTTGGCACGCCACATCACCATTCGCAAGAAGGCGTTCTTGATCTCGCCGAAGAAGTCGGTCCCCAGTATATAAGTGACCCCGATTTCCGGAAACACCAACACCTGGCGGTCTTTCTCGTTCCATTCGGGCACCACTACCACTAACATCTCTGGCTCAGTCATAGCGTTGCTTTCGAACAGCGTGACTGTGGTCATATGGGCGAGCCGCACACACTCGGGGCGATAGGTAGAGAGCAGAAGTCGGCACGCACACACCAGACCGGGTCCTTGCCCTACCGCGCAGTCAATCTGAGCCACCGATACTCTACTGAGATAGGAATGAACAGAGGATATCGTGTCGATGACGGACTTCTTTATGTCTTTCTTCTTCTGCGTGAGCGTGACGGTCTCTACTCGTTCGCTGCCGAGATACACCGTGAGTCCCGTGCTCATAGTTTTCACTTGCGTGACGTAGCTCACTCCGCCGAACTCAGTCCTGGCACCAAAGGCTCGAGCGCGAGCCGCAGCCTCTTCGAATGTCAGTCTTGTTGTATTGGGCAGACTCGCCAGCCTTCCGACCGCCTGCCTAATCTCTTCCAGCTTCTTAGAATCCATATGCTCTCAGATTATACGCGTGGCAAAGGCTGTGGTCAACGCTTGTATCATAGTTTAGCTGAGCGTCGGACAGATGAAAACCTGGCAGAATTACAAGGAAGCTAAGACTGACCGTTTCAATGACGATATCGATTGGCCAGCTATACCTGAATCGATAACGCCGTAAAACACCTCTCAGCTAAGACGATAATTTGTCCTGCTTCACCACAATCTCGCTCAACGATGCTCTCTAGAAAAGAAGTAGCAAAAGCCAAGTTCTCGGTCGCCCTTTCCGCTATCCCTAGAACGTCGTGTAGCTACTCGCGTCCACGCCCCGCACCGCGACGATGCTGTGATTGGCGAACACGATCCCGCCCAGAAATTGAGTGAGGTAATCACGCCCAATGAACACAAACTGCTGAAAAAAAGCCATAACTTCATCCCAGGAAGAAGACACCATTATCTCCGGAGCTGTGTCCGCCCCAAACGGCGTAATTCTCTCAAGGGGACTCCACGGTTTCGACTTGTTGTTGGGATCCATCGCGTTCAACTCCAACCATGCCAAGACCGTCAAATACCAGAAGGCCATGGATAAGTTGTACGAGAAAATTGAGTGCATGTTGAACGGATAGGAACAAGTGGCACGGTTCTTATTTGTCGGGTCTGCGAGCACACTTCACTTACCATTACGACCAACCTGACATTCGGCGAGTGGCCCCAAGCCTTCGGGGACGCCAAGATGACAACCGCACCGCTGGACCGGGTTACCCGCCACTGCGAAATCAAGAAACAGGCAACGATGGCCGGAAGATAAAGACCAAAAACGCTAACCCGAGATGATCCCAAGATGTGGAGCGATATTCGACGCCGATGGTGGGTCAGTATTCAGCGCCGGTTGACGTGTGGACCGCGCGCGCTTCGGCATCCATCGTATGCTTGAGTCTCATCATGCTCCCTTGGCTCACCTTGATAAGCCCGCGCCGCGGGCGGTCGAGGTCCGCGATCACCAGAGTGATGGCCGCAATGAGCAAGGCGGTAGTGACCGTGGTGACTAGGCTGCGGTAGCCCGACAGACCTCCGGCGTAGCCGGTCAAGCCCATGGCAACCGCACCGACGAAGTATATGAGCAGGAAGACGCTTTCTGGGACGTGGTTCTCCATCGCGGTCACACGGCGTTCGTGGTCGTCGATCACCTCGTTGAGCGATTCGATGAACAGCCCCGTGGTCACCGCTCGGACGTCAACCGTTGTGGCTGCCTCGGCTTCCGCCCACATCTGATTCTGCAACTCCTCGCTGCGCCGGACGGCTTCGTCGAGTCTGGTCTTGTCAACACCGGCCGCGTAGAACTCGATCCTAGCATCGACGTAGTCGCGGAGTAGACGCGCGGCGTTGTCTGCATGAGGCTTGGGGAGAAGGCCGCTGCGGAGATAGGTCGTACCGATAGCCGTGGCTTCATCAAGCACCAGTTGTTTGCGGGTATCGTAACGGGCAAGGGCCATCGAGAAGCTAAAGCCCAAAAGCAGGGCCAGCATTCCGAGAACAGCGGCCTGGACAGTTGTGACCTGAGACCTGGAGCCTTCTTCAGCCGAGCCACTTGCGCGTCGGCCTACAAACCGTCCGACCCAGGCGGCGATGATCATCAGTGCAAGAAACGCCGCGAATAATACCCATTCACTTATGCTGTAAAGCATTTCGTTCGTCATCGCTACCTCCGACACGCCCAACGAACTCTATATTACCCCGCAACTGCGAAGCGTGGAAGTACACGCGCACAAATCGCTGTTTTGAACTTCAGTTGATGGGACAAAGGAGCGGTAATGCTAACCTTTTGTTCATGCCGTAAGGAACACCCTGACAGGTCAAGTGTGACGCAGACCACCACAGAGAAGTATCTCGCCGACGCGGGATGGATTGCAAATCTCTACCGAACACAGCTTGGAGCTAATCATTGAACTCTCCCGCGACCGCTCCCCGGCACGGGGAGGGGAATATGAAGAGCCGGCTAGTGACCCCAGAAGAACGGCGCAGGTTTGGCAGGGAGGGCGGGTTTTCCAGCTTCGGTCCAGGCGGCGACATAGACACCAGCCAAAGCAGAGGCCGCGCTTTTTAGCCTGCCCCTAAGAATGTGGCCTGCGCGGCGGTGGAGTACATCATAATAGACATCAGAATGGCTCGGGTCGACCGCCCGGGCTTCGTCATCGGCGGCAAGTACAGCGTCAACGCACTTGTAAGACGCGATGCACCAGCCGAACGCAGCTTTGAGGATATCGCCGACCATCGCGGGAGCATCCGGGTCGACTCGCTGCGGATAGCGATCGATCAGCTCGACCTCCCATCTGCCGTGGATACCTTGCTGATCGGCAGTTTTGCCGTCGTAGTGTCGCGTCGCGTGCAAGGGAACGTGGGCATCGGCCACGTAATGGGCCAGTATCGCCGATTGCACGTCGATCTCTACAATGTCCTTGTCGCGAAACGCCTTGATTAGCTTGCGATAGTGATCCTGGATTACCCACGGAAGGAAGCCCGCTTGCCTGAACAGCTTCTTGCCAAATCGCTTTTCGGCGGCGGAGCGAGAGCGCACAAGATCCGCAAAGGGCGGCTCGGAGAGCAGGTCCAGGTTGACGTAGTGATTGGCGCGTTCCTGGTTGCGATGAGTCTGTTTCCAATCGTCGGGCAAAGTGGAGAAGAAAACGACGTACTTGCTGTTGGCGCAGTAGAACGACCGAAGCCCGCTAGGCAGTAAGTCTATGGCGGCTTGGGTAATGATGGGATGACCGTTGTTGCCCCAGCACTGGCCGGGATGCACGTTGAGGACAACGGCACAAGTCGCCAGAAACAGTGTTATGGTTATTCGAATGTGTCTGTGCAAGGCAATTCTCCTTTGCCATTGTAGCAAAAAGATGGCATGGTGGGGATGCAGCGTACGTGTATAGTGCCGGCCCCCTTGCGAGAACCGGCACTTCTTCAGGGACATCCGGATCCGTCGTGTTCTGGATCAGTATCTCTTTCGCCCGTTAGTGTGACCTAGGGAAGGCAGGCTTGGCACGGCATCTTGCGCGCGCCAGCCTGTGTTGGCCGATAGGGCCTCTTGCATGTGAGACTTCTCCGGATAACAATCCTGAACGCGTATCCTCCTGGGTCGGTGCGTTTCGCCCACGCAGTGAGTAGCGCGACGAAACCTCCCGCAGATGGCGACGGCCGCCTCTCAGGTGAACGGCCAACATCTCGAAGCCCAGCAATTACTGCCTTGCAAGAACAGTGCCAAACGATGAGGTTGTGGGCAGATCGTCGTTAAGCAAGCCACTGCTGTTATAATGAGGAAACCGCAATGTGGAGGATAAGTTGGTAGCGCTTGTGTCGTGCTTGGTTGCCGCTTCGATGATGCTCGCCATATCGGGGCCAAAGAAGCCGCCGGTTGGCTGGTTCAACACGATCCCGGCAATTGCGTGGGGAACGAGGTGGAGCTGCGCCGAAATTCACGATTAGCTGCATTGTGCGTGTATTGTCTGGACCTACTTCAAGGGCTTGAGCTCGGACATGATCTCCGAGAGGCTCAGATCGGCGGCGGCCATTACTTCGTCAGACGCACCATAGTAAATGCTGACCACGTCACCGTTCACCACAGCTCCGCATGAGAACACCACGTTCGGCTTGAAGCCACTGATTTCGTATGGAGCTTCCGGACTCAGAATCGGTTTCGGAGTCTTAGCAATAGCTTTCTCGGGATAGTCCTTGTCGAGCAAGACCGCGCCGAGGCAGTAGTGGTCGTCCGGCGTCGCGGCATGATATATCTCGATCCAGCCATCATCGGTCAAGAATGGCACAGCGCCACCGCCTATTCGGCCACCCTCCCACGTGCCACCGGAGCAGCCCAGCAGGAACTTGTGATCGCCCCAATGGAGCAGGTCCTCGGAGTAGGCGACCCACATATTGGGCGTGCCGATCATACGCGGCTGAGGACGGTGCAGCGCCGCGTATTTACCTCGGATTTTTTGTGGGAAGATCATAGCGTCCATGTTTTCGGGACAGAAAATAATGCCGTGCTTTTGCCAGTTGACAAAGTCCTTCGTAGTTGCGAGGCACTGGGTGATGCCTGTTGGCGCCACCCCCTTGTAGACAACGTAGTAAGTATCGCCGAGCCTAGTAATGCGTGGGTCTTCGAGACCGAACTGCTCGTAGTCCTGATCGGGAAATAGGGCGGGCTTTTCGTCGACTGTGAAGTGGCGGCCGTCGGTGCTGCGGGCGAGTCTTAGATGTGAGATTGTGGTGAGATAGACACGATCGGGGAAGCAGACGACGCGGGGGTCGTGAAGGCCGATGCCCTCCATATCACGCTGGAACTGAAGTATTTCCAGCTCCGGTCGCTCTCCGTCGCAGTTCAGAACGGGAACCAGGACCAGGTTTGGGTCCGCGCTCACAGGCCGCTCGGCGACCCTCATCAGCATCAACAGCTCGCCATCATATTCGATGACGCCGGCGTTGAAGGAGCAGACGACCTCCCAACCTTCTACAGAAGGCTTGACGTCTTTGGGAGTGATCAGTGGGTTTTCAGGATAGCGAAGTACTTTCATGATTCTACTCCCGATTGGAAATGCCTACCTCATCTCCTGGCCGCCGGTGATGTTGATGGCTTGGCCGGTCATATAGCTGGCTTCGTCGGAGGCAAGAAAGAGAATGACATTGGTAACGTCCTCGTAAGTGCAAGATCGGCCCAGCGGCACCTGGTCGAGGTATTTCTGTTTAACTTGCGCAACCGTTAGACCCTGGGTCCTAGCGTATTGCTCATAGAGACTCTGCTGCCACAAGGTGCCCTCGAGAAGGTTTCCGGGACAAACAGCGTTAACGCGAACTCCATAAGGCGCCATCTCCAGCGCAAGGCTCTGCGTGAGCCCTATACCGCCGAACTTGCTGGCGGCGTAGGCTGAGTTGCCGAATGAGCCCTTTTTGCCGGACTTCGAGTTGACCTGCACGATGACGCCGCTTCTTTGCTTCTGCATTATCTGACAGGCGTGCTTGGCGCAGATCATGTAACCCACCAGATTGACGTCGAGTACCTGGCGCCACTCGCTCACTGGGAACTCAACGAGGTGATAGGCTTTAAGTATCCCAGCGTTGGAGATGAGGATGTCCAGCCGCCCAAAATCCCGCTCGACCATCTCCATAGTCGAGTGCACCTCGAAGTCGTCCGTCACATCCATCTTGATACCGAGTGACCGCACATTATGTTGCTGGGCAATTCGGGCGGCCGTTGCCTTAGCACCATCCTCGTTAATATCGGCAACAAGGGTTACCGCACCCTCTTTAGCAAATGCCTCAGCAATGGCCTCACCAAGCCCCTGCGCGCCACCGGTCACAAATACTACTTTATCGACAAACCGTTTGTTTCGATCCATCTCAGATGTCCAACTTGCTCCTCAAGAGCTCTTCTTCAGCCTCCTGTGTCCAAAACTTGCCGTCTTTCAGTTTCGCGTATACTTTCGGGGCCACTTTGTCCAGCTCAGTGAGAGCCGTCAGCGGCATCCTGATATGTGGGAAGATAACGGTTTTGCCTGGGAAACGGGCCTCTTTCACCGCGCGCACTCCATCGGCAACAGCGTCAATCCCACCAATTGCGGCCAAAGAGTTGCGCGTAGGCAACTCGCCAGATTCCGTGAACTTCAGGGTGTCTACCATGTCCTGCGGTCGCGAACCGCTCGATCCGACGAACCGAATGCCCTTAATATAAGTGTCACTCAGATTCATCGTCGCAATGGTGCCCCGCGGTACTCCAGCGAAAATGTTCATCAGCCCCCGCGGAGCAAGGTGCTCTACCGCACCCTCGATAAGCGCAACCACCGGCGCCAAAACTACGATATCGTCAAACCCACGCCCACCGGTTAGATCGGAAATCGCTTGGCGAAGTGCATCCTCTCCGGCCTCTAGCGGATTGAGGAAGACTACCTCCACACCATTCTCGGCCACGGCTTCGGCAACGCCGGCTTTGAGGTATTCAAGGCGAACATTGTCTACGTCGGTACACAGAACCTTGGTAGGGCCGTTGGCCATCTTGCAAGCCCGCTGAACGTGCATTTGCCCCATAGGGCCTGCGGCTCCGATAAACCAGGCCGCGCCGCCAGGTAGTAATTCGCTGTCTCGGTTCGAACAATAAGCATCCGCAACTCGATTGGAACTTGTGCCGATATAGTCGATGTAATCGTAGTGCACTCGGCCTATGTCTATCTTAACAGGCCTAGACAGCGGTTCTTCCGAGACAATTGCCATCACGCCGTGCCGCGCGAGGTTCGCCCCAAGCTCCTCAACAAGCTCCGCTGACGGAGCACCCAAAACTATCACATCATCGAATCCGGCACCACCCGTGCGCTCCTGCGCAAGAGGCTTGACATTAGAAGGAACAAGAGCATCGATCGCGATAACCTCAGCTCGGCAATCGTCGCACCTGCATGCTCTCTCAAGCGTCGCCTGGTCAACACCGACCAAAATCACCTTGCCAGGCGTACCCTGGGCGCATAGGACACTGTCGAGTTCGTAATCGCCCGGCTGCGCCTGAACGATCAACGTAATCCCATCAGGCTTGAGGAATTTGCGGGGGTGAATGCGATACGAAGCCACAACGCACGTCCACGGCTCTACGAGGGCAGCTTCGGCATAACCCGTATTTGACTCTACCGGAATAAGGTAGGACCCTTCGTCACCGTTTAGAACAGGTTCTCCGACAATACCATACTGCTGCATTCCGCCTGCGAGCGCGTAGCCGTAAGCCACGTTGACGCCCTTATAGTAGATATCCGCCTGGACTATGAACCTGTCGCCTGGTTTGTATTGGGACTTCCAGTTATCCCCCGCTTCGACTACAGTAAGAGAGACCTCGTGACCAGGAACTACCGGATCGTTCACTAGATCGCGACCGGTAATTCGCGGGTGAGCGGCCCCCTGTGTTATAAGTTTGACGTCCGAAAAACAAACGCCGATTGCGTCGACTCGCACCAGCACTTCGTCTGGTTTCGGCTTTGGCAAGGGCAGCTCATCCGGCCCGTCCTTGCCAAAGTTCTCCACACCGGCCTCGCGCATCCGCCAGGCCAAATAAGTGGCGGGCACGGGATACGCTAGGTTCCTATATCTGGTCAATACGTCGGCGTTTGCTTCAACAGCCATTTGTAAACCCTCTAATCTATTGGAATTGCTGCCGGCGGTAGTGTTCGTCCGGACGTGTGTAGATGCGATCCACGTTCTCCTGGGAAAAGAATCGCGGCCCACCGAATTGATATGTTCCGGCAAGTACCTTGGCGGCTTTTACGCCCATTATAGTAACGGCCTCCACCTCGTGAGCGCTCTTGCCCACAGCAATGAAGCCGTGGTTTTGGATAAGAATCACTTTGGGGTTGACGCCGTGGCGGTCTATGTAATCATAACAGCGCGCTCGAATTACGCGCGCGAGTTCTAAGCCTGGATCGACATAATCAATGAATATGGGCTCAATTCCACAGTAGACGATCTCGTCTGGGAATAGTCGACCCGCGTAGGCGTCCTTGGCCTTCTTGCTGCACAAGATTGAATTCACGGCAGTAGGATGAGTGTGTCCGACGAAGTTTACATCCGGTATCGACAAAAGAAAAGCGTGAAAGGTGGTCTCAACTGAAGGTTTGAGCTGGTTTGCGGGATCGACGCAAGCGGCGAACAGCGCATCTTTGATCTCTTCGTCGGAGAGCTCGCCTTCATCAAGTATGGCTAGGGCTTGCTGCAGCCTGACCTTAACAAAGGTTTCCCTGTCCGACTTACTTAGATACTTGCCGCTAGCTTTGACCCAGAAGGTATTATCGTCAATTTTAGCCGACGTGTTGCCCTCGCCTAGAACAACAAACTCGTACTCCGGCCTAGCCAGCTCCAGGGACATCTTTACAAGCTCGTCTAGCACCACCAAATCGTGCATTCGCGCTACCTCCGGAAGATTCCGACGGGGGACACTGGAAATGGCAAAGAGAAAGAGCCAGCGTCTTCAGCCCTGTGGTATTTTACAAGATACGAAACGAAAGCGTCCAGTTTTTAGCGAGCTTGTTTAGCCTGGCGGAATCATACCGACCAAGGCAGGTAGATGAAACCGATGTTTCGACATAGGCGAACCACAATTAGGAAGTAGCCGGACGTTGGTACGCTTTTTACGAATTAACGGGTTCATTCGGAATTAAGCTAATCCGTTTTCGGGCAGCGCGAATTTGACAGCGCCTATTTGGCATGCTAAGCTGACGACGAGGTGTAAGGATTGCTTGGACCAATTGTTAGCAGGAAGTTTGGTGGGCGGAACTTTATCGTTCTCCTCATATTGGCTATCCTCGCCCTTTCGCATCGTCTCGCCTACCCCACCGTACCATACCCGGCAATAGTGCGTATCGGCCTAACTCGGTACAAGAACGCCACCGCAGTATCGTTTGCCGCCGATCACAACCTCGCCGTGGCAAGCGCGACTGATGGAACCAAGATAGTTTCAGCACCCAATAACAGATTATTAACGGTAGTCGTATCCAATGGAGAACTAGCCGTTGCCAAAGGGAGCGACACACCGCTAGCTTTGGGCAAATCGATTTTAGTGAAACCGGTCGAGCCAGATACGATCATCAGCGTAGATTGCGGCCAAATCAAAGGACGATATAGAAGCTCGGTGGAGGTGACGCTTGTTAACGGTCGGCTGCGTTTGGTAAACATAGTCGGGCTGGAAGACTATCTACTTGGAGTAGTTCCTTCAGAGATGCCGCCGACGTATCCTAAGGAAGCGTTGAAAGCGCAGGCAATAACAGCAAGGACGTTCACAATTCGCAACCTTCGCAGACACGTGGCCGAGGGCTTCGACCTATGCGATGGAGAGCATTGCCAAACCTACAGTGGGACGGGTTGCGAGCGCGAGGAATCAACACAGGCAGTTAAAGCCACTTGCGGAATGGTGCTCACCTACAAGGGTGATTTGGCTTCCACGATGTATTGCGCGGACTGCGGCGGGGTTACACAAAGCTTCGGCGAGAGTTATCAGACAAAAGATGTGCCTTATTTATGCAGCATACGGGAGCCTGAGGGGACAGAGCACTGCGAGTGGGAGCGGCTGACTACTCCGAACGAGATGGCGGCGCTGCTCTCACGGTGCGGAGCTCCGACCGGAACAAAGCTGTGCGCAGCAGCGATCAAAGAACTGTATTCGTCGGGACGGGTGCGGTCGGTTGCGCTGAATACCGATGCGGGGCAGTTCTTACTGAGTGGGCAGCAGATGCGGTCGGCGCTTGGACTGAAAAGCACGCTGTTCGCGGTGGAACTGACGGATGATGGTCTGCTGCGACTACGCGGACGTGGCTACGGACATGGGATCGGACTGTGCCAGGTAGGAGCTAGGAGCTTGGCACTGCCGCCGTTCAACTACTCAGCCACACAGATACTGGCTCACTACTTCCCGGGAACTGTGATCTCTCAACTCGAGAAGCCCTGCGGAACGACGTCGGTCGAAATCGGCTCGACAGCCCCGGCCAGAACTCATCCCACGCGGCCCAGATCGCAGACGAAGGCCAATACTCCGGGTAAATCGGAGAAGCTTCTCAGCTCGCGGCTGAAGACTTCTCGCCTTTGATCGCCAGTGCCGCTGCGTAGACCCGGCGTCTGGAAAGCCTAAACTCGATCACGCACTGCCGGACAGCGTCTTTCTCACTCATCCCCTGCCCCAACAACTCGCGCAAGCGTGACTCCAAACGGCGATCTTCGATGACCTGCCCATTCTCCGCGGAAATACATCCGCCAAGCACAATAACGACCTCTCCCCGGACTTTTCCAGCCGAAAAATGTTCGATCGCCTGGCTCACACTTCCTCGAAAAATCTCTTCATGGACCTTCGTGATCTCGCGCGCAACGGCAACCGGCCTGTCACCCAAGACCTCGAGTATGGATTGGAGAGTCTTCACAAGCCGAAGAGGGGACTCGTAGAGACAAACGGTGCGTGTTTCGCTACGAAGATTAGCGAAGAACGCACGGCGCTCGTTCTCCTTGCGCGGCGGAAAGCCGTCAAACGCGAAGCTAGTAGTAGAAAGGCCCGAAACAACCAGTGCGGTGATGATGGCCGATGGCCCAGGGATGGGCTCTATCCTTATGCCCTCGGCAATACAAATCGCGATGAGTTCGTGGCCGGGATCGGAGATTCCCGGAGTACCGGCATCCGAGACCAGCGCAACGTTCTTGCCATCCTGAAGCATCCCCACAATCTCTTCCGCACGCTTGCCGCGGCTGTTCTGGTGGTAGGATATAAGGATCGTGTGTATATCAAAACGACTGAGGAGCTTGCGGGTAACGCGCGTGTCTTCAGCGGCGATTATGTCAACCTCTTTAAGCACGCGAAGCGCTCTCAAGGAGATGTCCTCGAGATTGCCTATGGGAGTGGATACTATGAACAGCGTTCCGCTCATGACGAATATGGGCAGGGCGGTGGGGCCCCTGCCCGTTGGTCATTCGTTTGATGCACCTACCGGCGCGAACCCGACGCAGGCTGCGACGATGGGGTGGGCTTGCTATCTGCGCGCCGCGGACCACCGCGGCGCCCGAACTGACGCTCTTCCCATTGCTTCTTCTTGGCAGTGAAATCGGTAATCCACTTTTGCTCGTAAGCAACTAAATCCGGCTTGTTCAACTTCTGATAGCGAGTAATTAGCTCGCGATGAATATCATCATCTCTAGTAGCAACTTCACTAGCAATCTTATACTGCGTCAGAGCCTTGTCGATCTCCTTGTTGTCGAGAAGCGCATCACCTAGCAACAGCCTGAGGTCGGCACCCTCAACCACATCTCCGGCGCCTTCGAGCATTCTGTAGAGCATGGCGATCGCCCCATTGTTGTCACCCATTCGCCGCTTGACCTCGGCGAGCTTAGCTCTGGCGAACTGGTTGTTCTCCCGCTTTGCAATGGCGTCCTGCAAGGACTTGGCGGCAATGACAAGGGCTTTCTTGTAGTCGGCTGGATTGGCAGCAGAACGCGCCTGGGCAAGCTCCCAATATGCGCGAAGCTCCGGATCTTTCACAACAACTCTCTGCTTTCGGTTTAGCTCATCCTCGAAGGCATTGCGAGCTTCCATAGCCCTAGCGAAGCGCATCTGCTGAGCGCGCTGGTCTTTGGTCTTTTTGTCCAGGGTGGAAGGAGGTTGTGATTTGACCGACTCGACCTTCACCACAATAATCCCCATCGGGGTGGTGATCGGATCGCTTATATCCCCTGCCTTAGCGCCTTCCATGAACTTGCGCATATCGGCTGGATAGAAGAAGCTGCTCTCGAACGAATAGTTGACAGAGTTGCCTTTCTTGCTGGACGGATCATCGGAATACTTACGGGCCAGCGCGACGAAGTCGGCTCCGCTTCTGGCTTCATCAGCTATCTTCTTGGCCTTGCTTAACAACTGCGCCGTGGGAAGCCCCGTGTTTTTGAGCAAAATGACCCGAATCTTGTAGTGATTGAAGCTGTTGACGATGTCTTTCTCAGTGACCGGCTTGATCGAGGACATAAACTTGGATTGAAGCCCCTGCTGAACCATCTGAGCTTTTACCTGGTCGATCGGTATGCGATCGCGCACGGTCCGCTCTTCCTGGTCGATAGAGGAGTTTACGGATTCAAGAGCCTGGGCGAATTCTTCGTCGTCCCTAGGGTCGCTTTTCAGTCGCTCCGGGCTGAGCTTGCCGAGAAGAGTCTGGCGCGAGCGGTTTAGGGACTCCGTAACAATCTTGTCGACCTCGGCCTCCACGGCAGCATCACTAACGTCCAACCCCATCTGCTCAGCGGCTTGCATAAGCATCTTGTTGCGCACCATTTGCTCGAAAATAGCCGCTCTTACGTCAGAGAACTTCAAGGGGGAAAAGATCTTACCTTTTGCCTCTTCATAAGCTCTTAGCCACTCAGCCTGGAAATCGCCGGCGGTGATGGGCTGGCCACCAACCTCGGCTATAACCTCTGAGCCCCCCTCCCGTTCGCCGCCTCCACGGGCACCGGGACCGAAGTAGTTGAATGCGCTAAACGCGAAGATCGGCACAAGAACCAACAGCAACAACCACTTGAAGTAGTGGCCAAGCTCGGTTCTCATCTTGTATATGCTCATGCTCTAGATTCCTCCGGTTGAATAGGTCCGATCAGGACTCCGCGAGCAATTTGTTCATGCTTTGCAAGCAAAGGCGGGATGCCTGCTCGGATGTGCCCCCGTAGGGCCGGTAGTGGGTTTCCAGGGAGATATAGCCTTGATAATTATCGGCCTTTAGCGCCGCAAAATGCTCCTTGTAGTTGACCTCTCCTTCGCCCACAACCACGAATCGCCTCCTGCCACTGGCGAGGAGTTCAGCATCTTTTACGTGTATGTGGACCGCGTAGTTCCTGATCGCCTCGTAACCATCAGGGAACGGCTTCTCGTTTGCGCAAAACGCGTTACCGGGATCCCATACACTCCGCAGTGCTGGCGACTCGAATCGAGCTAAGAATCGTGCGGTGTCCGAACCTGTACCGAGGTAACAGTCGTGCTCATTCTCCATCAGCAGGACGAGCCCCTTGTCTTCGGCATATTTTACCGCGTCAGCAATCGAATCGGCTATTCGGTCCTCTATCTCTGGAGTCAGCTCTCCCCTTCGCCAAAATGCAAAAATCCTGATAAAGTGAGTATCGAACACGGCTGCTAGAGACTCGCATTTCTTGAGAAGCTCCATCTGCTCCATCAAGCTACGGTTTTGCGCGCCATGAGTGCGGCCGAGTTCGCCACTCGAGTCGCCCAGCTCACACTTAAACAACGGAGTCGCCAGGCAGCAAACCGGCATTTGCTTGTCATCGAGAATCTTGCGGACCTGGTCAATTTCGCTTTGATCCATATCTACGAGGTTCTTGTCCCATACGCATCGAAGCTCCGCAGCTTTGCAATCATACTCTTTCATCACGTCCAGAGCACGTGCTAGATCCATAGAAATCTCGTCGGTGATCGCGGCCAAAAGCATGACTACCCCCTGAAAGAGCCGAGGAAAATGTCCGAGGACATTCTCAAACAACGCTGATCCTGCCAAGCCCAACTAATCTTACAGAACGCATCGTGGTGTGTCAAGGAACCGATTGGCCGGCAAAGCCCGCAGTATTCTGCGTATCCTCCTCGCCATATCCGATCGTAAAAAAGAAAAAGTCATCGTGCCAGCTCAGCCCAACCCAGCCACCCAGATCTTCTCCGGTAACGGAAACAGCCGCAAGAAGCGGATCCGGCCAGAAACTCCATACGCAATACTTTTCTAGGCTCAGTTTTTAGCGCAAACTACATTTAGGGCAAGCTGCAGTTTGCATAAGACAAATAGCGGGTATAACCGCTGAGGCGAACAGTGTGTCTGTCGGCCACTATAAGGTTTGCTCTTATATCAGCGTAATTGTTTCCGGCCCTCGTGCGGGCCGGTCACCGGGTACACCCCCTCCCAAAGGGCGCCCGACTTTTGCCGGAACGGGCCGAGAAATGTACCCGGAATGTATCGCCCTCCGGACCATTGTCCGGGGGGCGTTGCGCTTATGGAATTCCGGTGGCACGATCAAAGGTTGACTTCGCCGATTGTGTAGAACGAGCCTGTAACGAGCACGAGGTCGCTATCACGCGCTTGGGCTAAGGCGCACCTAACGGCCTCTGGCACACGCTCGATAACTTCGACGTTGGGATTGAGTTTGATGGCTTCTCGGGCTATTTCTTTAGCATCTGCGGCTTTGAACCAAGTGGGCTGAGTGGCAATTACTGCCGATGCCGCGGGCACCAGTTCTCGAACTACCCCCTCACAAGAGTGGCCGGCGGTCATTCCCAACACCAAAATGAGCCGATCGAACACAAAACTTTCGCGAATTGACCTAGCCAGACAGCGGGCGGCGGCAGGATTATGCGCCGCATCAATCACTACAGTAGGTCTGCTGCGAAGCACCTCAAGCCTACCGGGAATGTGCGCCCGGGCGATTCCTCGCTCGAACGCGCGAGCAGGCAGCGTGACTTCGTATTTGCGCATAGCCAGGATCGCCGCGACGGCGGTGGCGGCGTTCACGAACTGGAACTCCCCTCGCAAACCCGGCCGCACCTTCTTGAGACAAAAATCAGCGCTGCGAACGCTGAGGTAACCATCTTCAACAGAGTATTTGACCTGAACGTCCGGCGAAGGCCGAGAGAGTGGCCTATCGGCTCCATTTGTGACTAGCCAGATTTCGGCGCCTTGTTCTCGGCACCTGTCCGAGAGCACTTTCCACGCTTTCTCGTCGTCTACGGCCGTAACAAGGACCCCGCCTGTCTTGACTATGCCAGCCTTCTCAAACGCGATCTGCTCGACAGTGTTTCCAAGCCGATCCGTGTGATCAAGCGACACATTGGTGATGACGGACACTAAGGGAGTAACGAGGTTGGTGGCGTCGAACCTGCCGCCCATGCCAACTTCGAGCACGGCGAAGTCCACCTCTCGCCGTGCGAAGTAGACATAGGCGGCGACGGTCTTGACCTCAAACTCAGTCACAGGACCAAGATCGGACGTGCCGATCTGCTCGGCAATGGGCCGAATCTCGGAGACTATGGCGGCAAAGTCCCTTTGTGAGATCATCCGGCCATCGATCTGTATTCGCTCGCGCAGGTCACGCACATAGGGTGACAAGTAGAGACCAGTGCGATAACCGGCTTGACGAAGAATCGAGGATACGAACGTGGCAGTGGAGCCCTTACCGTTAGTACCGCCGATATGCAATACCCTTAAGCGCTCGTGAGGATTGTCGAACGCCTCGCAAAGAGCACGCACACGATCGAGCCCGAACTTAATCCCAAACTTTAAGAGTCCATCGAGGTATGCGATTGTTTCGGCATAGGTCAACACAGGTAACCTCAATCGCTAAGACGGCCGATGATGGCGTCCACGTCTATTTGCTCTTCGACGAGCTGTTCGGCAAGTTGGATTTTCTCGAAATCGGTCGGCCTGATTTTCACGATCAGCTTGGCAATCTTCGAGGCTACGGTGTAAGTGTCCTCGTTGACAAGTATCACCGGCAAGTTAGTTTTTCTGATCAGTTCCATTATGCTGGGTTGCGGCGGTGTACCGCCGGTGAGTATGATCCCGGCAACACACAGGCTCTTTTCGGAACCGAGCATGCAAGAGCTCATAGCGGCTAGAATGAGGTCCTCCCTGGTACCGGGGGTGATAAGCAGAGTGTTGTCTGTTAGGTATTCCAGGGCCTGGTGCGGCGGCATAGCTCCTATCACCATCTTGCCCACGATATTGCCCATGCTCTGATTTCCACACAGAAGCTCGCCGTCGATGTCGTCAACTAGCTGCTCAACGGTCGGGTTGGATAACACCGGCTTGAATGGCATTACTCCCAGAATCTGGATTCCCTTGCGAGCGAGGCCGCGCGAGACGTAGTCCTGCACTTTGGCGTATTTTTCCTCATCGACCTTGTTGACAATGGCCCCCACAACTTCCACGCCAACGGCGTCGAACATGGCTTTGTTAAGCATTATTTCGTCTATGGGTCTGCCAATGCCTCCGGAGGATACTATGACTACCTTGCATCCTAGGAGCGATGCAACGTCGCCGCTGGACATATCGAAAACCGAGCCTACCCCTGCATGTCCCGTGCCTTCGACAAGTACGAAGTCGTTGGTCAAACGTATCCGCTCGAAGCTCTCGGTAACGGAATCGACTAACGCTTTGCGGTCAGGACGGTCGATATAGTTTTCCGTGAAATGGCGCGGGATGGCAACGGGCGACATATCGCTTAAGTTGCAACTGAGCCCGTATACTTCCTTTACAAGGAGGGCATCCTCGTCGATCTTGTGACTGTTGATCTCCACATAGCGCTGGCCAACCGGCTTGATATAGCCCACGCTGCCAAATCGCTTCTTCAGCGCAGCTATGAGGCCGAGGCAGGTTATGGTCTTGCCGTCGTTTTGACGAGTAGCCGCTATGTATACTCTCATTTACACATCCGCTTTTTGTAGAATCAATATACATGGTCCATGATAAGACCGGCAAAGTCAACGCGCGGGAACGCCTGGAAGTGGATTGGACAGGACAAGGGTTAATCACTTAGGATAGACCAGATATGCTGACGTCAAAGTTCTGTTGCTCTCCAGACATCGGCGAATTGCTGCGATTGCTAGGAAAGGGCCGCGGCAGATTCGCCATCGAAAACATACCCGCCGGCAAGGCGCAGGTCGGTGCTGCCCCACGTGTAACCTTGAAAGCCAAGAATGGAATCATCACGAGGCGGGACCAATATGGGAAAAGCCAGCGGTGCGCCGACCCGTTCGAAGCCCTGAGAGAGGAACTTACGACGTGGGGCAGCGTAGAGATACCCGCTGACACTACTTTCGCGGGCGGAGCGGTAGGCTACTTCTCCTATGACCTAGGCAGAAGCGTGGAACACATACCAACCATCGCCTTAGAAGACGTATCCACTCCGGACTATTGCCTCGGATTTTACGACTCAGCTCTCATAGTGGACAGCCCAGCCGGGACTTGCACGGCTTTCTCGCTCTCTGACAACCAAGACGAAATTGCAAGGTGGCAAGAACTTGCGATGCAAGCTGAGGTAACCAGGGAAACCGTCGTGCGAGCGGGGCCGATTATGGGCAACTTCTGCCGCGAGGACTACATCGCAGCAATCACAAGGGTGAAGGACTATATCGCTGCTGGAGATGTATATCAGGTCAATTTGAGTCAACGCTTCACCGCCGAGCTCGACTGCGATGCTGTGGAACTGTATTCCGCACTTCGCCGTGTGAATCCGGCGCCTGAAGCGTGCTATATGGAAATAGATGGTCCGACATTGGTTTGCGCGTCGCCGGAGCTGTTCGTGGATTACGACCCTGTAACTCGCCGAGTGGTCACGAAACCGATAAAGGGAACTCGTCCCCGCGGCAGTACGCCGGAAGAGGATAATCGTCTGCGTGAGGAACTCAGTCTGAGCACGAAGGACAGGGCCGAGAACATAATGATCGTCGACATGGAGCGCAACGACCTCGGGCGCGTAGCGAGTTACGGAACAGTGCAAGCACCCGATATCTGGACTATCGAGGAACATCCAAACGTATTTCAGATGGTATCGACAGTCGAAGCACGGCTAGCCGAGGGGCGTGATGCAGTAGATCTTCTGCGAGCGATGTTCCCTGGAGGCTCGATAACCGGCGCCCCCAAGGTAAGGGCGATGGAAATCATAGAAGAGCTCGAACCTCACCGGCGTGGCATCTACACAGGTGCAGCCGGTATTTTGGACTTTAGGGGCGGGATGCATCTCAACATAGTAATTCGCAGTTTTGTAGTAAAGGATGGCACGGCCTATTTCCATGCGGGCGGCGGGATAGTTGCGGATTCCAAACCCGAGATGGAGTATCAGGAAACGCTGGACAAGATATCAGGGCTGATACGAGCCCTTGGGGATGCGAGGTGAGAACGTGAAGGCGAAGTGGGTGTATCTGAACGGCGAACTGATTGCGGCTGACGAGGCAGCGGTCGGCGTCGGCGACCGAGGGCTGCTTTGCGGCGATGGGTTGTATGAGACAATCCGAGTGCGCGGATCGCGGCCTCAACGGATGGAGAGCCACCTGACTAGGCTTATGCAGGGACTCGATGTGCTCAGAATGCCCGCCGAGACGCGCGTTCACGACTACGCCGGTGCGATTGGGCAGCTCGTAATTGCGAACGAGATGCCCGACGCGAGGGTGAGGATTACGATCACTCGCGGCAACGGCGAAAAGCCGACGATCCTGATCACCTCGGACACGCTTACACCCCCGGACCCGGGCCCCGTGCGCGTGATAGTCTCAACGTACAGACGCGACGAGACAAACCCGTTGACGCGGATAAAAACCATCAACTGCCTTCCATCGATAATGGCTGCCGCAGAGGCGCTGGACCACGGAGCCGATGACGCGGTTATGCTGAACACTCGCGGCAACGTCGCCGAGGCCACAAGCGCTAACGTGTTCATCATAGAGGGCTCACGGCTGGTAACCCCGCCGGTCGATGAGGGCTGCCTTCCAGGCACGGTTAGAGAAACAATCCTACGATTGGCCGCGAGCGTGGGTCTGGAGGGAACCGAGGACACCGTGCCGGCAAAGCGGATGCGGGAAGCAAATGCCGTTATGCTCACAAGCGCCATCAAGCTGGTGCGGTTGGTGAATGAGATCGACGGCACAGCGATCCCCGAACCACCGACGAATTTGGCGCTGGAGCTGATAGCTGCGCTGGACGCACAATAACCCGTGCCGCCTTTAGGTAACAGCCACTGAATACCCTTGCAACAATCTCAAGCACGGCCAAAGCTTCGCCAGGAAGACGTTATAGTGCATTGAGGAAATCGGATACCTCGTTGAAAATGTAATTGTAGGCGGCGTCCATGCGCGGTTCGAGCACGGCAAGATCATCGAACGGCGATGGGTGCTGTACGTCGAGCTCCACGTAAAGCTGGCTTGTATCGCTGAAGAACGGCTCGATCTTGAGTTCGTAAACGCCGTCCTGATGAAGCACCAACCTCATCCCCACCCCACGTCTTCCCGGCCCCAAAAGCTCGAGTTCGTCCTGGATGTGACTGAAGACCGCGTTTTCGATTGCATCTGCGGCGTCCTTGTCGCCTTCGACGGGCAAGAACGCGGTGAGCTTGACCCCAAACGTGAGAAACTGCGGTATCTGGAGACGCTCTTGCGTCAATTTGAATAAATCTAGGGCTCGCTCCTTCGAAGTCTGGAAGTAATCCACGCTATCGTTGACCTGCATTCGCGTGGTTTGTATAAAGAAGTCGCCGTTTGGGTTAGCCATGCGAGCGCCATCGGGCAAGTGCTGCAGGGTCTGGAACGGGTAACGATCGGTAATCTCCGCGTAGATGCGGTTAACCTGCTGCTGGTTTAGTTGGTAGGGAGGATAAACAATACCGGCGGTCAGCCGCCGGACACTTAGAAGCTCAGTTCTCATAGGTCTCCATGCCCTGTGGTCGTCGATTGATTTTACAGCAGGCGGGAAAGACAGTCAAGAAGTGCGCTCGTCGCGAAAATGCGAACGGGCAAAAGCGCAAGATTAGTGCCGGCGGAAGCGCTTTATATCGGCCGTGGTAGCCGCGCAATGCTGTCGCGACTAGATGGCATCGTTCGGTTCAACAAAGCAAGCCTTTGATCTTGTTTTCTCAGCATAAGTAAGCGGGCGGTGGCGCGACTCTTTTCACTACGGGTCTAGACCGGAAAGATGGTATCTGCCGGATATCGGCGACGTCTGATCTATTGACTAAGTCATGTGCGACAAGCACCTTTATGATCTTCGTCGGTTATTTAGTTCTGCCGCAGAGGGAGACATACAACTAGGCCAATTCACGATGGTTAGTGATTGGCACGTATTTTGCAACACAATATTATAGTGCAAGCATATAAATGGACGCATAAATTAAGACGCGGAACACAGTTGTTGCTGGGAGGATGACATGGGCAGGTTTTCAGCATTGGCAGCAATGCTAGCGTTGCTAGGCCTTGCTACTGGTGCGTCGGCCGCAATTACCATCGAAACCGTTACCGTTCGCGATCCAGGAAACACAGCCGACAGCACAGGTTTCGGCGCGGTGTCCTATCTCTACAACATCGGCAAATATGAAGTTACCGCCGGTCAATACTGCGCGTTTCTTAACGCAGTAGCAAAAACCGATACGTACGGACTTTACAATGTGTGGATGTCGCAACTCAAGTACTACGGTTGCGGGATCAGTCGCAGTGGATCGGACGGCAACTATACATACACGGTTGACCCCAATTGTGTAAACAGACCGGTAAACTATGTCACTTTCTGGGATGCCTGCCGCTTTGCCAATTGGCTGCATAACGGCCAGCCCACCGGCAATCAGGACTTGACAACCACAGAGGACGGCGCGTACTACCTTAACGGTTTTACTGGCTACGATAGTGGCCAAATTAACCGCAAACCCGGAGCCAAGTGGGCCCTACCAACCGAAAACGAATGGTATAAGGCCGCTTATTACAAGGCAGGAGGGATAAATGCCGGGTACTGGTTATATCCGACTCGCAGTGACAGTCAGCCCGGCAGGGACCTGGCAGATGCTTCCGGAAATAACGCTAATTATCAGGGCACCCCGTATCCAATCCAATCACCGTATTTCTTCACCTGCGTAGGCGAGTTCCAGAACTCCTACAGCGCATACGGCACGTTTGACCAGGGCGGCAATGTGCGAGAGTGGAACGAAACTGTGATAGCCGATCCATTAGGTTATCCCTGCCGCGGTCTACGGGGAGGCAGTTATTCCGGCGATTATGTACAGCTCCAATCGACTTCTCGTTCGTATGCGCATCCGCCAACTGAGAAATCATACAGCGGCTTTCGTGTGGTCTCATTTTATCCTGTTCCGGAACCGTTGCCAACTGTAGCCTTGCTTGGCGGTTTGGCAGGACTAATCGAGCTGAAGCGACGCAATAAATAGCCCGGGCTTTTTCGCCGTTTTTTATCAGCCCGCGGTGAGCAAAGCGCTTGGTGACAACTACAACATGGGCGGCCCAAGCCTCGGAATTCGCTGCGCCGCCCGTATCAGTCTATCTTATGCCGTCTACTGAAGCTCAAACGGATTCTCGCCTGGATACCACATCGTAGGCGGAAGCGGAACATTTATATCGTCCACGCCCAGCAATTTAACGGCATCGAAGAGCACCTTGCCACAGTGATCAAATGCCACGGCGCCGTGGTGTGGGAAGCACTTGCCGATAACTACATGGCGGTAGAACCTGGCGAAGTTCGGAATGCCGAATATGCCGATGCCGCCGAAGCTGTGCGGGTCGATATCTAAGATATTGCCCTCGGCAATGTAGCTTGCAAGGTGATTGTCGGCATTACCCTGAAGTCGGAAGAACGTAGCAGGTCCCGGCCGAAGCTGGCCTTCGAGGGTACCTCTGGTAATATCCGGCAGCTGTGTTGGGTCTTCCATTAGCCGTTTCATAATGAGCTGATACTTCATCGAGCAGTTCTTCATGCAGCAGCTCGGCGTGTTGCCGCAGTGGAAACCCATGAACAGATCCTCGGGCTTCGCGCCCTTGAGGTCTTGGCCTTGGATAAGGTCGTTTGGCACTGTGTTGTTGATATCTAGTAACGTCGCCGGAACCTCGCTCGCCAAGTAGCACAGATACTCGCTAAAGGCACCGTAGATATCCACCTCGCAGGCCACCGGCATCCCCTTGGCCGACAATCGCGAGTTCACGTAACACGGCACAAAGCCGAAGGCTTTCTCGAAAGCCGGCCAACATTTGTCGGCAAAGACGCCGTAGCTGCGCGTGCCGAGGTTGGCGGAGCAGAAACGCAATAGCGCCAGCTCGAACCGCGCGAGTTTGGGCAGGATGTCCGGGTAAGTGTTGCCCGCTCCCAGCTCATCGGCCATCTCCTTGGCAATCACCGCAACATCAGGGTCGTTCGGATCCACAGCCTGGAAGAGTTGCAACAGATCGAGCTCGCTGTTTTCCATCACCTCGATGCCCAGGTCATACAGCGGCTTGATGGGCGCGTTGCAGGCATAGAAGTCCTGCGGCCGGGGGCCGAACGCGAATACCTTAAGTCCCATCACGCCGAGCACCACCCTGGCCGCCTTGGTGAAATGCTCAATCTTGGGCGCAAGCTCATCGGGCAGGCCGACCGGCATCTGCGGGATGTAAACAGGCACACTGCGCAGCGAAAAGTTGATGGACGCATTGAGCATTCCGCAGTAAGCGTCGCCACGGCCGTCGATGAGTGTGTCCTTGCTTTCTTCCGAGGCGGCGCAGGCCATTACAGGACCCGGGAACTCTTCCGCAAAGATCGAGAGCGGCCCTTCAGGACCAAAGTTGCCCAGGTAGATAACAGAAGCATTGGCACCGACTTCCAGACATTCGTCCAGAGCTGGACCAACGTTTGACTCGGTCTCTATGATGGTGCTACACGGATAGACGTCGAGTCCGATGCCCCTGCAGGCATCGACCAGCTTGCCCATTCGGGTTCGTGTAAGCTCGATGGGGAAGCAGTCGCGGCTTACGCCGACAATGGCAAGTTTTACGCTTGGAGAGTTAGGTAAAGCCATAAGGTTGTCTCCTTGTAAATCTAGCAATTGATAACGTTAGTCGTTAGCTGTTTTCAGTAAGCACCTCGATGCTAATTCTCTGCCGGCGGACGTTTTGAAATTCTTCGCAATCAACGATTCAAGCTTCTCACAAGGCGCATTAGGCATCTCGTCGCCCAGGTTCACGATCATATCCGCGTCCCAAAGAATAGGGAAGTTGGGGCTAGGGACCCCTTCCGGCGTATGATGAGCGCCTATTATGGCGCATACTTCATCTATCTTCTCCGGTGGAAAACCTATCGCGCCGAGGATTTTGCGGGCTATAGGTGGGCCGTATTGCTCTTGCATTTTGCCGTTATTGTAGCCGTGAAGACGCTCGGCTTCCTTGATGCCGACATCGTGCAAGAGGCCGGTGGCCAGCACTACATCGCGATCCCCGCCCTCGACCTCCATAATGCGCTCGGCCCAATAAGTGACCGTGAGCGCATGATCGATACGACGGTCATCATCACCGAAGTGCGAAATGAGTGACCTGGTTAACTGAGATCTGATGTAAAGCATTGCGAGTGACCAGTGGTGCTCAATTCTCCCGTATTACTTCCGCCGAGGCCACCGAATTCCTCTTTGTGGACCGGACTGCTTACAGCTCATGTCCGGAAACACTTGTTTTGCGCAATCAAGGCCACGAAGCCCCTGCCGCTTTGAGACTTTCGAGGGCTGGCTGGAACCCTGGCTGGATGTCCAGCGCCTTTCGGTAGTGCGCTATCGCTTCTTCGCGGCGTCCGGTTCTGAGGAGCGCATCGCCGAGGTAGACGTGGGCGAGAGGGTCCTTGGGACGGATCACAAGCATCTTTCGAAACTCGGGGATGGCTAGTTCGGGCTTACCTTGTTCTAGGTATATAGCGCCGAGGTTACCGTAAAAAACACTTCTGCGCGGATTCAGCCTAATCGCGGCCTTGTAGTGCTCAATAGCCTCGTCTTTTCGGCCCGCCATGTCCAGCGCGAACGCATATTTGTACTCTATGACCTCGTTTTCTCCCGTATTAGCAAGACAATGACCAAAAAGAGTGATGTCATTTTTCCAATACCCAGTCTGCTTCCAAGCCATTACCGCGAGGATCATTATCGCGATGGATGCCGCGAGTCCGAGAACCAGCTTCGCCGTCTTACCGTGGCTAACAGCTACATCGGCGACCCACCACACTAAAGCCACGAACACCCCGATCAGCGGTACATACGTGTATCGGTCCGCTCCGCTTTGCATACCGACTTGCACCAAACCAACCACCGGTAACAGCGTGATTAGATACCAGAGCCACCCAAAGGCAATATATGGCCGCCGCCGTGCTGAGGTAATCGCAAGCAAAGTAACCGCCACCAAGCCGACAGCGCAAGCCGCGACGAGCCCTTGGGGCAGTGTGTTCTTGGGGTGTGGATAGTAGCACGCCAAGTTGATGGGCCAGACGGTCTTCCAAAGATACTGGAAGTAAGCAACAACCGCATTCGCAAGTCGAACACCGACTGGATAGTCTTGTACGGTTGTAAGCGCCCGACCAAGCCGCTGGGCGAGTAAGGTGAGGTAGCAGCTTGCAATTGTCAGCGGAACCAGCGGTATCTTTTCGCGAAGCGAGTCGCGCCAGTCCCAGCTCTTCGAGCTGTCCTCCGAGACCACCCTGAAACGGCGCAGAGGCCAAAAATCGAGCAGCATAAGCGTAATCGGCAGGGTGACCAGCATTGGCTTGGCCATAAGCCCAAGCGCATAAAGCCCAAACACCAGCGCGTATCTCGTTACGGACGGAGACCTGGCATACTTCACATAGGCAATCGTGGTAAGAAGCCAGAAGAAGGTGCTCAGCACATCCTTTCGTTCGGCCACCCACGCCACGGACTCGACGTGAAGCGGGTGTATCGCAAACAGTGCCGCGACAGCCGCCGCAGGCCACCTCCGACCGGTGACCACGCACAGCAGAGCATAGAGAAGAAGAACGTTGGCAATATGCAACGCGAGGTTGGTGGCGTGGAACACGCGGCTATCGAGCCCGTGCACCTGGAAATCCGACATCAGTGACAGCCACGTCAGCGGATGCCAGTTGCTGCAGCACAGAGCGCCGAACGCCCATTTGACCGACTGCGGGTTGAGATCGAGTTGGATAAAGGGATTCTGGGTGACATAGACGTTATCATCCCAGAGCGTGAAGCCAAACCCTACCACTTGGCCGAAGACAGCGACGGTCAGCACCACCAATACGACACAGATAAACAAGCTCTGCAGTCGGGTTCGTCTCATCATTGGCCATCCGAAAACGAGTGACGTCGGCAGCGTAATGCGGCGCGAAAAACGAGGAAGGCTAATAGTCTACAAGCGCGCTGGTTAGTATTCCTGAGCACACGACTTCATCGCCCACCCGAGAAACAGCCTTGATTCGCCAGATGCCACGCCGCCCCGTTATGAGTTCAACGGTAGTTACGACCGTATCGCCAGGCGCAACCGGCTTGCGGAACTCTACCTCGTCTATCGCGGCAAAGTAGGCCAACTTGCCACGCGCATCCGGCTTGGAAAGCAGCAAATAACAGCCTACCTGCGCCATATGTTCCACCAGCAATGCCCCCGGAAAAATCATCTGGTCAGGCATTAGCGACTGCACGACACGTTCATTGGCCGAGATGTTCTTAATGCCTACACATCGCGTGCCGTTCTCGTCGATCTCGGCAATTCGATCGACCAGAAGAAACGGATATCTATGTGGGATCACGTCCCGGATTTGCTCGATGTCAACCATCCCAGTCCTCATCGCGTTCTGGCTCATCCACCAATAATACTACTGCCGAAAAGACTAAATTACCTTTGCGCGTTCCATTCACGGCTCGTCGAGAATCCCAGCCTCCTCGAGATGCCTAACGGCGGGCTCGAACCCTGGATTGATCTTGAGCGCCTTGCGGTAGTGTTTGACAGCCGCGTCGAGATCGCCCATCCTCTCCAGAGTTTCACCAAGATAGACGTATGCGAGGGCGTCATTTGGACAATGTCTAATGGCAGCGCGAAATTCACGCGCGGCAAGCTTGAGACGGTTGTCTCTGAGATAGATTACCCCGAGGTTGCCGTGAGCATTGGACTTGCGCGGGTCTGCCGCAATCGAGGCCTTGAAATGCTTGATGGCTTCGGACTTCCGCCCCGCTGCAAGCAGAGAAGTGGCATAATTGTATTCGGCAACTTCATTGTTGCTCGTTACGGCCACACAGCGACCGAAGAGGGTGAGGTCGTCGCTCCAGTATCCAGTCTGCCGCCAGGCCACGGCCATGAAGGCGAGCAAGATTACGGTCGCCACGGCGGCTGCTGCCGCGCGCAGCTCCCGGCTCCGGTCGGCGACTAGGTCACCGATCCACCACACAACCGCGACAAACACACCGATTAAAGGGACATATGTATACCTGTCGGCGCTGCCCTGCTTCCCCACCTGAACAAGCCCGATCACCGGTAGCAGCGTGATCAGATACCACATCCATCCGACAGCGAGATAGGGTCTGTGCCGCGCGCTTCGAATTGCCCAAATCGTGGCAGCGAAGATGGCAGCCGTGCACCCCACCACCAGAAGCGGCGGCAGAGTATTCTTGGGATGAGGATAGAAGCACGCAAGGCCAGCGGGCCAGACAGTGCGCCAGAGATAATTGACATAGGTGACCACTGCGTTGGAAAGTCGGACGCTGATAGAATAGGTCTCGCTCTCGATCACCGCCCCACCCAGCTTCTGCGCGATGAAGGTGAGATAACCGGAGATAAGTGCAAGAGCGATCAGCGGCAGCTTCTCGCGCAAAGAGTCACTCAGGTCCCAGCCTTTCTGGCCGCATCGGCTTAACGGCCAGTAGTCGAGCAGCATCAGCGTGAAGGGCAGAGTTACAAGCATCGGCTTGACCATCAATCCCATCGCGTAGAAAACCAGTACGGGCACATAGTTACGAACGGACGGCGACCTGACATAGCGCACGTAGGCCAAGGTCGTGAGCATCCAGAAGAGCGTGCTGAGCACATCCTTGCGCTCGGAGATCCAAGCCACAGACTCGACGTGGAGCGGATGCACCGCAAACAATGCCGCGACCACCGCCGCAGGCCATCGACGGCCGGTAGCAAGACTCAGCAAGGCAAACAGCAACAGCGTGTTGGCAATGTGAAGGGCAAGGTTAGTTGCGTGATAGACCCTGCCGTCGAGGCCGTTGATCTCGTGGTCTAGCATTAGAGAGACCCACGTTAGCGGATGCCAATTGCTCTCGTATAAGGAGGTAAAGGCCCACTTCAGCGTCACGGCATTGATGCCGTTTTGGACCCAGGGATTGTTGGTTACGTAATCCTGGTCGTCAAAGTGAGTAAAACCAAAGTCGAGGACCTGGCCATAGATAGCAGCCGTGATTGCGACAAGCCCGACGCAGATCAGAATGGCTTCTAATCTGTTCGAAGACACGTTTTCACCTCGTCACGCGAATCGCGTTCCTGATGCCGTAGGAAAACCTGATCAACATTCACTGCATCATCACCGCTCACGGCGCACGCAATGAAAAGCTGTCACGACGCGGTCGCGCACGGCGACAACTTGCCCAATGACACCCAGGATGGAACTCTGGAAAGAATACGGTTATCGACTCTGCGCTAACGCTGACCATACTTTTCCTGATATCTCTTGAACCCCCGGCGGACTTCTTCTTCTGGTATGGGAATTGGCTTTCCTTTGAGCATAGCCAGATGGACAGTCTTGGCAACATCCTCGACCATCACGGCCGCCTTGAAAGCGGCCTGTGGCGTGGGACCGATGGCGAAAACGCCGTGGTTCTGCATCAGTATCGCAGGGCTAGCGCCTATATGCTCCACTACGGCTTCACCAATTTGCTCTTCACCGATCTGGCAATACGGAGCGCACGGGATGGGACCGCCGAACTCGTCAGCAATGGCCGTCAAAACAGGCGGAATGGGCATGCCGATAGCGGCAAAGCTAGTGGCATAATTGGAATGCGTATGCACGACGCCGTTTATGTGGATCATCTTGCGGTAAATAACAAGATGGGACTTGGTATCCACCGATGGAGCGAGTGAACTCTCGATTATGTTGCCGTCAACATCGACGACGCTCATCCCCTCGGGAGTTAGATCGTCAAACGATACGCCGCTAGGCTTTATCACAACATAACCAGTCTCTGCATCGCGACCGCTAACATTGCCGCTAGTCATAGTGACCAGTCGTTCCTTAGGAAGCTGCTTATTCAGCTCGCAAACAAGTTTTCGGAGTTCCGGTAGTATCATTGTCGCTCCTCGGCAGTTTATTGTCCCTGTGCTCGGTTAGTCTTCGGCACCGATGGGCGCGACTGGTGTCGCGCCCGTAGAAGTTTGATCGTTACGAATGTTGCTCTTCCTTTATCGCTTTTAGCCGCTTCATGACGTCGTTTGCGCCACGGCCGAAGTAGTCGTGTAGCTGTTTGTATTCGGCGAAGAGCTTCGCATATACGGCGTGGGCTGCCGGGTTGGGCTTGTAGGTTTTGTCTTTGACCTGCGCCATCTTTGCGGCGGCTTCGTTTATGTCGTCGTAGCCGCCGCGAGCCTTTCCCGCCGCGACCGCGCCCCACATCGCAGAGCCGAGCGCGCAAGTTTGGGCTGAAGCGGCGACCTTGAACTCGCGGTTGGTGACATCGGCATAGATTTGCATCAGCATCTCGTTCTTTTCGGGCAATCCGCCGCATGCGACAATCTCGTTTACCGCCACGCCGTTGGACTGGAAAGCATCGATGATGATGTTGGTACCGTAGGCGGTAGCTTCGATAAGGGCGCGGTAGATCTCTTCCGGCTTGGTGGCGAGAGTCATGCCAAGCATCATACCGGTGAGATCGACATCCACAAGCACGCTGCGGTTTCCATTCCACCAGTCCAAAGCCAATAGCCCGCTCTCGCCAGGTTTAAGCTTACTTGCCTTCTCCTCGAGAAGTTCATGGATGCTAATTCCGCGCGACTCAGCCTCCTTCTGGTATGATGCCGGGACGCAGTTCTCAATAAACCAGGCGAAATGGTCGCCTACGCAGCTTTGTCCAGCCTCGAATCCAAAGAAACCAGGCAGGATTCCATCCTCAACATAGCCGCACATTCCCTCAACGATTTTCGGCTCTTTGCCAAGCACCATATGGCAAGTACTGGTGCCCATAATGGCAACCATTATGCCCTCTTTGGTCACGGTGGCCGCAGGCACGGCCACGTGGGCATCGACGTTAGCCACAGCGACAGCAATACCAGGCTTAAGGCCCATTTTGACGGCCATCTCCGGCGTCAACTCGCCAGCCTTTGCGCCAATAGGGCTGATATTGCGGCTCATCTTTTCGTCTACAACGTGCTCAAAGCGCGGGTCTAATGCTGCAAAAAACTCGTTAGGTGGAAAGCCAGTCGCCTTTTCCCACATCGCCTTGTAGCCGGCAGTGCAGGCATTGCGCGTCTCCACACCTGTCAACTGCAACACAATCCAGTCGCCAGCCTCAATGAGCCGATCCGCCGCTTCGTAAACATCTGGGGCCTCGTCAAGTATCTGCAGTGCTTTGGAAAAGAACCACTCCGAGCTGATCTTGCCGCCGTAACGCTTGAGGAAGTCGTAACCGAGCCTCTCGGCGGTTTCGTTGATCTTGTTGGCTTCCGGCTGTGCAGCGTGGTGCTTCCAGAGCTTGACCCATGCGTGCTTATTACCAGCCCACTTTTGATTGAAACATAGGGGGTCGCCTTTGGCATCAATGGGAAGCATAGTGCAGGCGGTAAAGTCGATCCCGATGCCGATCACATCGTCCGGACTAACGCCGGATTTCTTGAGCACCGCAGGAACAGTGGTTTCAAGAGCAATGAGGTAGTCCTTTGGATCCTGAAGCGCCCAATCCGGCGGTAGTTTCTCACCAGTTGAGGGCAAAATATCGTCAATAACGCCGTTGGAATATTCGTAGACCTCTGTGCCGACCTCGCGACCCGTATCGACCTCGACAAGCAAGGCACGGGCAGAGAGAGTGCCAAAGTCGATCCCAAGTGAGTATTTCATAGCGTCACCTCGCGAATCAATGGCTGACTTGCATCGGTCATGAGTTATATACAAAGGCTGATAAGTCCTACACGGGTTGGAAGCTAGGTATTAGTGTGTTAGGCATTTTTGGTTTGGTGGTTAAGAGTAATGCAGCACCACCATCTGGTGACACACAAACTCATCGACAGCGATTTCCACACGACCGTCCAACACCTTGAATTCGATTTCTTGGCTCTGTGGCTCCAGGGTCACGCGCTCGATGTTCTCAGGCAGCGCAACCGAGAGCTTCGCGTCTCTTAGAGGCAACAGTTCTTCTATGACTTCAACCACCTTTGAATCCCATACGTAGCCCTCCTGCGAGAACTGCATAGGAGCTCCTCTGGCTATGGTATTGGCATAAAGCAGATGAAGGACGTAGCGGTTTTGGTCCGCCTGCTTCATAAGAGTAACGCGAGCCGTAGACGGGAGGTTGGTCAATAGGGTCTCGTCCTCACCGAGCATAAGTCTGATTGCATTGAGCACGTATTCCCTGTGCGCTACGGCTCCGGTAGCATAATAGTGCGAGAACACCGGGTGCGCAAGGTAAACAACATTGCCATTGCGGATTGCGGCAGGGTAGCCGGATAAATCGGCTGCTGGAGCGTGCTGATGGCTACAGAAGTGCCGCCACGTGCGATTGAAGTAAGGGTTACGGATCCAGACAAGAACCTGAGCCGTGATTGGTCTAACCTGATGAGACTTTGTATACATGACCAACGGACTGCGCACGAACCATGGTGCAAGTCTATCCCCTTCACCCCGGCATTCTCCACCTAGGGAAGAGAGAGTATACGAGAAATCTGCGTTCAGTTGCGAAAAGGAAGAAGATGGCTGTTCCGCTGGCAAAGAAGAGCCTTTTTCGGTAGGCAAGGCCGAGAAGTCGAGATAATCGGGCTGGAAGGGGCTCTCGCCGACGTATTCCGCGCCGACATCGATGGCAAATCCTTGGGCGTTCGCTCTCAGGCCACTCCTGCCGCTTGCAAGCACCTTGCCGCCATTCTCCAGATAGGCATCGACCTTGGTTTTCAGCTCATCGTCAAAAACAATGTTGTCCGGTAAGATTAAGAGCTTGTAAGGCGATATGTCTACTTGACGATCGATAAGATCAAAAAGCACGTGACCTTCGAGCAGAATCCGGCCCGCGCCGGTATCCGGTGCACGGTCGCCGTTCTCGGACTCGCTGGATAGCACGGCAACATCGGCAACGCTGGTTACGTTGTCGCACCACGGCTCTTTCTTTTCCACCTCTGCATAGGCGGCACCAATGATTGCGTAGGTGGTACGATCCATCTCTCCGCTTGGATGAAGTTGGTCGCCGATACCGCATTTTGCACCGTGTGCTATCATAGCCGCGCATTCGTAGCGTAGGGCGTTGGGATGCTTATATCCGCCGAACTCTCCCCAAGATGTGTGGAACTTTCCGGTCATGCCTAAGAAGTCCAGACCAACCTTCTGGGCATACTTGGCCGACATAGCAAAGTGATCATATCCCCACCCGCCGGTGGGTAGTGATTCAAGCTCGAGATGGCTTACGTATTGCAAGATGCGACGATTGCCTTTGGTAACGTGTCCGCTATTGTGGAACACAGGCATGTCTGGATTGTTACACCGACAAGCGGCTGTGGTCTCTTTGTAGTAGCGTTCCAGCACCTTCTCCGCAAACTGCTTCCTGTCTGCCTCGTTGTCAGCGTCAAGCCCCAGCTCGTTCATTGATTTCAGACACCACTTGCAGCAGCAGTCGCTTTGAAAGATGATGTCCAAGAATACGCCGTTGCAGTTGGAGTAGAGAGTGACGGCCTCCCTGATCTGGTCGCAAAGGTAATCCAGATACGGAGTGTTGAAACACATCATCGTAAACCCAGGCTTGTTGATCGCACACGTCCCCCACCCTTGGAAGTGACCGTTGATCGAGAATTCGCGCCACTCGGGATGCTCCTCGCCCATCACGCAGTCCACTCCGGCGGACAGGTATATAGGCGTATTAACACCAATTTCCTTGCAAGCTTCGATCTGTGCACCCAGAAGGTCGAAATCCAAACTTGGGTGCATTCGGCCAATCTTAGTAGGATGATAGCTCCAGCCGTGATGGCACTTGGAAAACAGCGTAATGGAGTTGACATGCCCTATCTGAAGACAGTCTTGCCATTGCGTCTTGTCAAACTTGGCGCCGACAGCAGGAATATGCGGAGACGTATGAAAATCGAGATGAACTTGGCGATATCTAAGTTTGTGCATAGTATACCTCGGCCTCGGCTTGGCGGATGATCCTACGTTATTACACTCAATCGTTGACTACCACGATCGCTCTCACGACCCCGTTAGACTTCGAAATTGCTAGTTCCATAGCTTCTTGGGTATGTTCGAGCGCAAATCGATGGGTCGCCAAAGAAGCAACGTCGACTTTGCCTGCCGCTACCCACTCAATGCTACGGTCAAGAGCATCGTTGCTCCGACGGCAAAAAATAGCTGAAAGCTGTTTGCGGCGGGCGGTGGATGCGTCGAATGGGTAGTCTCCGCCGTCGGGTATGCCGACTACCACCACACGCCCCATCACGCTCGCTATCTTACACGATTGCCTCACCGCATCGTCCTCTCCGGCGCACTCAAAAACTACGTCGCAGCCATCTCCGCCAGTTAAGCGAGCAACGGTAGCCTCAAGGTCTTCAAAACGTGGATCTATTGCTTCGGTCGCGCCGAGCCTTAAGGCCACTTGGCGCCTTGCTTTTACGGGTTCGCTCACGATCACTCGCTCGATACCCGCTGCACGGACAGCCTGAAGCACCAAAAGGCCGATCGCGCCAGCACCCAGAACAGCTACCGTCTGACCGGCTTTAAGCTCGCCGAGATCAGCAGCGTAGACTGCCACCCCAAGGGGTTCTAGCATTGCAATCTCGTCAAAGGTTAGATCATCCGGCACCTTGACGGCAAGTCTGGCCGGCCAAGTTACAAAATCGCGCAGACAGCCATCGGTAGGCGGCGTGCCGAAGAACTGCACATCAGGGCACAGATTGAACCAACCGGCCATGCACCACTTGCAATTCATACAGGACTTGCCCGGCTCAATGGCCACGCGATCTCCGACATAAAGGCCCGTAACGCCATCACCCAGCGCGTCAATAACGCCGGAGGCTTCGTGACCCAAGATCAAGGGCGACTCGACAACGGTGGAGCCGATTCGGCCATCGCGGTAGTAATGAAGGTCGGACGCACATATACCGACCGACTTGATCTGTACCCTGACCTCACCCGCACCCGGAACTGGAATGGGCTCGTCGTGAAATTGAATGTCTCTTGGGCCGTGGAGTCTAACAGCTCGCACCCTTCACACCTCAAGCAAAAAACGTATTGAGAACAAGATTCCCGAAACACCAGGCCTGATCTTCGATTCAATCCAACCCCGTGTCGCGGGTCGGCTGCCGAAGATGAGCGGACTTCGGGTCGTCTGTAGGTTAGCACGGAGCCGATGGGTTGTCAAACGAAAACAGTAGTTGTTGCCGCGGTTGACCACGGAAGTCAACGGGATTATCATACGAATGTGGTAGAGAAAGCGCCTATCAACTTGACTTCCGTTCAGAACACCCCTCTGTGCACAGTATGTTCGTCCGAGAATATGGCGAAACGAGCTGTGTATGGCAGCTACAATCTCTATGCGTGCCGGAGGTGTGGACATCATCAATGCCATCCATTGCCAAGCTCGGATGAGCTTTCCAGATTCTACGAGGAATCTTACTACACAGCCTCGCCGGAACGGCCGTATAATGCCGACCCCCGCTTCGTAGAGAAACGATATCGAAAGATGAGCGAGATCATCAAAGGGCTCGATCCGCCAGTAAGAAGCCTTTACGAGTTCGGGTGTAGTTCCGGCCACGGGTTGAAACAGCTACAGTTGGCCGGTTTCAAGGTAACGGGAATTGAGGCGGCGGGTAACTTCGCCGAACATGCGAGAAACAAACTGGGATTAGATGTGGACCACGGGATGTCTCTACCTGCCAATAGACATCACCAATTCGACTGTGGGCTGTCGCTACATGTCATCGAGCATATACCAGAACCACGGGGTCACTTGAACGATCTGTTGAAGGTTATCAGGCCGGGCGGGTGGTTGGTAATCGCAACGCCCAATTCGGCGTTCTGGCCTGTCAGACTTAGTCGGATGTGGAACTGGCTGCAGCCGATGCATCACCTTCAGATCTTCTCGCCGGAGAGCATGAAACTGTTGTTGGAGCAGGCAGGATTGGCAGAGGTCAAAGTTCGCACCTTCGTCGACTGTCCTGAGCACAACCATCTTGCAAACGTGATCGCGGATACTCTGAAGTATGGCCCTTATCGACTCCCCGATCTTCCCGACGCTCTTCTCAAAAAAAGACTTGCGGCAGAAAGAACGTTCTTAACCAGAGTCAGATACAGGCTAGGCCACGACTCCGGTGAGGCCTTGAAAGCGCTCTCGTTTCCCTTATACAACTTGTTGCGCTTAGTTTTTCCGTCTTGGCGCGAGAGCATATTGGCCATAGCGCGCCAGCGCTCCGAATGATTCTGTTCTTCGCACTCAGGATTTATGTTTGCTTTTTGGTGGTTTTCTGAGATAATGATGAGCGAGGACAGATAGGCGTGTCAATGCCGGGATTTGTGTCCACCTCAAGGTTGAACTGGCAATATGTTTCATTCTCTTATTGCGCTACTGCCCGCGATTGTGGGCGCGGAGCGAGGATCGCGTAGGCGAGGCCGTAGTGGCCGTCGGGCGCCGAAGGCCGAGCAGCAGGAGGATTTGGGCAAGTGGATCTGGATAGCAAGCTCCGAGCCCCGCAACTATTACCTCTACGCTCGCAAGACGTTCGAACTCAAGACGCAGCCCACGAACGCAATAGTCAAAGCATCGGCTGACAGCAAATACAAGCTCTTCGTGAACGGTCAATACGTCGGCAAGGGACCCGTGCGAAGCCCGCGTGGGGTGATGTACTACGACTGGTTTGACGTGACTGCACTGATGTCCCGAGGGATTAACGTCATCGCATTCCTCGTTCATCATATCGGCGAACCTACCTACAGTTATATTCCGCGCAAAGGCGGGCTTTTGTGCCGAGTCGATATCGACGTTGCAGGCGAAACCCTATCTATCGGAAGTGACGAGACATGGAAGGTCCATCGAGCAGACGATTGGCGCTCTGACGGACAACGTTTGAGTCGTAGGCTAGGGTTTCAGGAAATCTATGACGCGAGAGCCAAAATCGAACAGTGGAACGAGGGCAGATTCCGCGAGAAGGGCTGGGAAAACGCAATAGTCTTGGGAATGCCGCCAGATCAGCCGTGGGGATTAGTGAAGCCGCGCGAGATACCGCCGCTTTGCGAGACAAAAGTCTTACCACAAACCATATATGGCGTCTTCAACGCCCCGGAACGCGCGCCCGATATGCCCGTAAGCCAAGTACCGGAGCAAATGTCCGGTGAAACACTTGCCACTCTTACGGCTGGCCGCGTCAAGAACATAGACGCTCTGCTAAGCGAGCACGACGTGGCCCATATTACTACGCCGCGCGGCAACAAAGGCGTCGCAATAATCCTCGATTTCGGCAAAGAGGTGTTCGGCAACGTCGAAATCGGCATAGCAGGCTCCGGCGGCGGGGTGATTGACCTAGGCTACGGTGAACTACTGCAAGAAGGTCAGGTCAGACCAAGCCGGTCTGGCGTTAATTACACTGACCGTATCATACTCCGCAAAGGTAGGCTCCACTGGCAAGGCTTCGAACCGCGAGCTTTCCGATACTTGCAGATGGAGTTCAGGTCCCTTTCAAGGGCCCTCGCCCTGGAATATGTAAGGGTCAATCAGACCACGTATATGTCCGAGCCGATCGGTCATTTCGAATGTAGCGATCAACTTCTGAACCGGATATGGCAGACAGCCGTCTACACTGCGCAGCTTTGCATGGAGGACACATATATCGATTGCCCTTGGCGCGAGCGGGCGCAATGGTGGGGCGATGCGCGGATCGAATCGCGTGCCGTTTACTATGTTTTCGGCGATACCAAGCTACTTAGGCAAGGGCTAAGGCAGTTAGCCGCAAGCCAGAACCCGGACGGCTCAATCAGTGGGATGTATCCGTCCGGAGAGAACAAACTGCTCCCGGACTTTGCGCTTCTGTGGGTGTTCTCGCTACTGGACTACTACGCTTTCGCGGACGACGAAGCCACAATTAGAGAGCTCTACCCAAATCTCCGCAAGTTAATGAGATGGTTCGAACGGTTCGTAGATGATAACGGCCTCCTGATTGATGTTCCGGGGTGGTTGTTCATCGATTGGGCCGACCTAGAAAAGCGTGGAAATGTGACCGCCCTCAATTGCCTGTATTACCAAGCGCTGCGGGTTGCCTCGGCGCTAGCCCAAATCTTGAACAAAGAGGATGATGCGAAGGCGTACGCGGCTCGCGCGGCCCGCGTGCGCAGCGCAATAAACAAGTATCTTTATTCGCCGCGCAGGGCATTGTATGCGGAGTGCCGCGTTGACGGGAAACTTGTGGAGAGATTTAGTAGGCAAGCGAACATACTCGCGGCGCTGTTTGATATTCCGGACCAGTATGCGAAGGCAGCGTTGTTCCGCCAGATAACAAACGGCGCGCTACGGGAGATCACGACTCCCTACTTTACGTCTTACCTGCTTGAAGCGCTATATGCGGATGATCGACACACGGACGCTCTGGAGATCATTAGAAAGAAATGGGGAGGAATGCTTGACGCTGGCGCGACCACGTTTTGGGAACACTTCGAGCAGCATGAGAGCCTCTGCCACGGCTGGGCAGCCGGCCCGGCCCGCGATTTGATGGCCGAGTATTTGGGCGTGAAGCCGGTGCCTGGAGCTCACAGGTTCTCGATTACGCCGCACCCGGCCGATCTGAAATGGGCAAGAGGCAGAATGGAAACCAAGCTGGGACCGCTGGAGGTCGAGTGGCGAGCTGTGCGCGACACGTTTGTGATAGAGCTTCGTGCACCGCGCGGGTTGAAGATAGACATCTACCCGCCCGCACACGCCGATACCAGACTCTTCCTTGACGGCAGGTCTCACGCCGCCAGGATTATAACAGTCGAGGGCGGACATCACATCATAAAAGCGCTCAAGTGGCGCGAGCCTGTCTCCAGAAAAAACGAAGAGCTCGTCCCGCTTACAGCACAAGTGGAACTAGTGGGCGAGGACATAGTATCTCATGGCGTTTCAATGAGACGCAGAACCAAAACCGGGGTACAGCAAGAACCCGTGGAGGGCTTGGAATGGGAAGTGGAACCCACGCCTGTCGAAGAGAGCGAGTCCGCCACGGTTGAGAAAAAGTCGTCGAGGTCAAGGCGAGGAGGGAGAGGCAAAGCGCGGCAGAATCCCAAGTCCGAAAACGCTCCGCAAGACGAAACCCCAAACGTCGCGACTGCTCTAATGCCGGAGCCCAAGCCGGATCCAGCCACTGAAGTTGCTTTCGAGGAGCCAAAAGCGCGAGCGCCTCGCAAAAGAAGACGACCGGGAAGATCTAAGCAACCCGAGAGCCAGGAGACGACCGAGGACGCATCGGCAAGCGCAGACGAGCCTACACCGCTGAGTGACCACGCGACTTCGTCGCCTGAACCGGAGCATCAACCAGAGCATAGAGGTGGACGCAGACCGCGGACACGGCACAAACCACCGCAGACACATCCAGATTCCTGACGAAGTAGGTCGCCCTCACGTCCCTGGGAATTGCGCTCACGTCCGGGGACAGCACGTAGAAGAGAAGCCAGAAAACCATCGTGGCTGCGAACAATACGATCCCTTTTACGAACTGTCCGCAGTAGACCTGGCCAAAACCCGGCGCCAGCGAGACCAGGAGCGCAAGAAGCGGATTCCGTTCAAGCACCTTGGGCTCGGCAGGGTGATCGACCACGTATTTCAGAAGCTCTTTTTGGCGTGTTCCCTCGGCGAACTGAATGGTGGCCTTGGCGTATTTTTCCTCGGCTCTTGTCCTGGACGGATCTTCGCTATAGATGGCTTTGTAAGCGGCAGCAGCTTTCTCCCACTCGCCCCTGGCAAAGAGAATATCGGCGGCGAACTCGCGAGCATCGAGGTCATGGGGACGCATCTCAAGCATCTTGGTCACCAGTTCGGCGGCCTTGGCGTAGTCGCCGCGGTTTCGAAAAACCCGGGCGGCTGTGAGAAGCTTGTCGAACTCTGCCTGCTCTCTAGCTGCATCGAGGTCCTGGGCATCCATATAGCTAGGTTTATCCTCCCTCGAGCTTTAGCGCAGTTTCCTTCCAGAGCGATTCAATATCGTAGTATTCTCTTTCCTCAGGAGCAAAGACATGAACCACCACGTCTTCGTAGTCGACAAGCACCCACCTGGCTTGATTCTCGCCCTCCGCCCGCTGTTTGTGCAAGCCCTCAGCTTTTGCATCTTGAATAAGGCCTTCCACTATCGCCTTTATGTGAGTTGTGGATGTTCCGCTACATATGACAAAGTAGTCAGCAATAAGAGTACGACCCCGCAGATCAATGACATCAACGTCTTCGGCCTTCTTCTCCGCAAGGATGCGACTTATGATTTGTAGTTTCTCTTCTGTATTTATTCTGGACTTCTGGGGGTTCATTCGTTGTAGTCGCGTCCGACAATTACGGTGGCATCAATGCCGTCGTGCAAAGTGTCCTCACGGATATCGTTGCACCGCAACAATTTGGCAAGCCTTTGCACGGGTTCGCTCTTGCACTGCTTGGCAAGTATGCAGCATCTGGTGTAATCGAACTTGTCAGCGTTGCTGGTGCGGGTAACGTTAAACCCGGCGCTTTTTAACTTATCCGCTACTCGCGTCGCGGCGCCTGCAATTCCAGACCCGTTAAGCACCTCAACCTTGGCCATCACTTGTTGACCCGGAGTGCCTTCGAAGCGCAGATTGATGGCGACAAGGTCTCGAATAGCTTCGTGGTCAGGAATCCAGTAGCTGACTCCGTGTTCGTTACCGGGAGAGCCAGGCAGTACATCCATCACGATGTCCTCAGGTTTTATATCCTTGAAGAAATCGGCCAGGCCATCCCAGTCAACCATGTTTAGATCACTCACGACATATTTGCGCTCGTAGGCTGTCTGCATTACCTTCGCGCGCTCACGGCGAGTTGGCAGACTCAGGATTCGATTGGCCAATGCCCGCATAAACATCTGTTGCCGCACGATGCGGCCCGCGTTGACTTTCTTACCGTCAACTATCCGATAGCCGCTATCGCCAAAGGCATCGTGGCGGAACCTGACAAACCCCTCAGCCTGGCGTCCGTTTAGCAGTTGCTTGTTGGGACTGGCCTTTAGGTTAATATAAAGGCCGCCACGGCGGTCGGTATATCGCATGTCTTTGTCTACTTTGATATATACTCCACCAACAAGATCAACGAGCCCTCGCAGGCCCTTGGTGTTAGTCTTGATGTAGTAGTCGATATTGACACCAAGCAGGTCCTGAGTTACCTGTCTTGTAAGCTCCGGTCCACCGTAGACGTGTGCGGCGTTCACCTTGCGGACGCCGTGTCCGGGTATTTCCACTTGTGTGTCGCGCGGTATGGAGATAGCGCGAATTTCCTTGGTCTGGGTATCCATTGCGACGACAACCAACGTATCGGACAAGCCGTTGCCGTTCTTGCGGCTTTTGGCGGTGTCGTCCTCGCCAATCATCAGCACTCTTACGTAGCGCTTACCTCCGAATGGGCCAGAGAATAGATCGCCGAAGCCGGTATGTGTGGCACGCGCCAAAGGCAACCACCAAGCCAAGAAAGTGCCACCGGCTATTCCTGTCACAGAGCCTAAAAGGATCACAATTACTACGGCGACCCAGGACGTACGACCCATTAACTCCCCCTGTAGAGTCCTTTATTCAGAATATATTTTACCACGCAGTCTGGTGTGAGGTATCTGATCGACCGGCCTGCTGTCACTCTGTCTCGGATATCCGTCGACGATATGTCCACTCCGGGCATCCGCAGTCGCTTCGCGCAAGCAGCAACGTCGGCCGGAAGGCACCCGAGCGCTTCTTCCACCTCGCATCCGGGCCGATTGGCAACCACAATGTTGGCCATCTCCAAGATCTTGTAGGGCTCGCGCCAGGTCATGAACTCTTGCGCCTCATCCGCACCTATCAGCAGGTGAAGATCTGTCTCCGGCCCGAGCATTTGGTGCAGATGTCGCAGTGTGTCTACCGTGTAGCTAATCCCGCCGCGTTCGATCTCGATTGTCGACGCCTCGAACCACTCGTTACCCTTTATGGCAAGGCACGTCATAGTATGCCTGTGACGCGCATCAGCCACTTGCAGCCCCGACTTATGAGGCGGGTCGGCGGCAGTGACAAACACTACCTTATCCAGAGCCAACTGCTCTCTAGCCTGCTCCGCCAATATAAGGTGCCCGAAATGAATCGGGTCGAATGTGCCACCCATGATGCCGAGAGTCATGCCACTGTAGTTTCGGCATTCGGCTGCCAAGACCTCGTGTCGTGTCGTTCTGTCCTCAGCCTAGCCCCTTAGCTGGCCGAAACCGGTCACGACGTATTTATAAGTCGTGATCTCTTCGATGCCCATTGGGCCACGTGCATGGAGCTTCTGAGTGCTAATGCCCATCTCCGCTCCCTTTCCGAACTCGTAGCCATCCGTGAACCGTGTGGAGACATTAACGAATACCGCCGCAGCGTCAATCTCCTGCGTGAAGCGGCGCGCCGCTGAGTAGTCCTGGGTAACAATCGCCTCGGAGTGGCCGCTGCCGTATTTGCCGATGTGCGCGATTGCTTCATCCAAACCCGAAACTACTTTGACCGCAATGATCAGATCCAGATACTCCTTGGCCCAATCCTCCTCAGTAGCCTCGGCGACATCCGTGACAATGGCGCGCGTCTCGGCGCAGCCGCGGATTTCAACACCCGCTTCTTGCAGGCGTGCACATATTATTGGAAGAAACTCGGCGGCTATTTGTTCGCTTACCAGCAGAGTCTCCGCCGCATTGCACACGCTCGGATTCTGGACTTTGGCGTTGAAAACGATGTCCGATGCCATGTTTAGATCGGCCGCAGCGTCTACGTAGACGTGACAGTTGCCGTCGCCGTGTTCGATAACTGGGATTGTAGAGTTTTCAACGACTGTCTGTATTAGCCCTTTGCCACCGCGAGGTATTAGGCAGTCGATATACTGCTTCATTTTCATTAGTTCCAGCGCAGCGGCGCGGTCGGTAGTTTCAACACATTGCACTGCGCCATCGGGTACGCCAAGAGGAGTGATTGTATCGTTTATGATTCCAGCAATGGCAAGATTCGAATTAATGGCCTCGGAGCCGCCGCGCAGAATGACAGCATCGCCCGCCTTGAGGCACAACGCGGCACAGTCAGCAGTGACGTTGGGTCGCGATTCGTATATTATGCCGATGACGCCGATGGGCACGCGGACCTTGCGAACTTCCATGCCGTTAGGACGAACGTAGCCCTGTATTGTCTCGCCGATAGGGTCGCGAAGCGCGGCGATTTGGCGGACTCCATCCGCCATCTGTGCAATCTTCTCATCGGTCAGCTCCAGGCGCTTGAGCATCGGCCCGCTAATGCCGGCGGCTTGCGCAGCGGCAATATCTTTTCTGTTGGCCGTAAATATAGCCTCTTTTTGGGCTTCGAATGCGTCGGCCATTGCAAGAAGAGCGCGGTCTTTGACTGCCGTGCTGAGCGCGCCAAGCTTGACGGAAGCAGCTCTTGCTTTTATGCATATACATTCTATGTCTGTCATGTTGCGCGTCTACCTCTCACCACTACCCTTTCCCACAATGAGACAGGGAGTTACGGCGCCGATCCCTTCGCCAAGTGATCAAATGCCGAGGACGAGGTTGTCTCTGTGTATGACCTCGTCGAAGTCTTTATAACCGAGTATGCGTTCAATATCGGAACTGCGCTTTCCTTTGATGCGGGCAATCTCATCACAACTGTAGTTGGTAAAACCACGCGCGACCTCACTCCCGTTTTCGTCGAGCACCTCTACTAGATCGCCAATCCCAAACGAACCACGGCATTCCACAACTCCCACCGGAAGAAGGCTTTTTCCCGCCTCTGCAAGCATTCGCTTTGCGCCTTCGTTTATGATGATCGATCCCTTCACACGCCTGCCGAAGGCAATCCAGCGCTTGCGGTGCGTGAGACCGACTTTGTTCGCTAGAAACACAGTGCCAACTTTGCGCAACTCCGCTGCATCCAAAATCACGTTGGGCCTTGCGGCATTAGCGATTACAAGGCGCACACCGGAGTTGGTGGCTATCTTGGCCGCCTCAATCTTGCTTTTCATGCCTCCGCTGCCGCAGTCGCCGGCACCACCTGCCAAGCACTCTATTTCCGGAGTAATGTGCTTCACCTCTTCTATTAGTCGGCAAGGCGCTCCCGCTCTCGGGTCACCATCGAACAGGCCGTCAACATCGGAGAGATTAAGCAATAGGTCAGCATCCACACTGGCCGCCACCAACGCTGAAAGCGTGTCATTTTCCCCAAACCTAATCTCATCGACTGCTACCGTATCATTTTCGTTTACGATGGGCAACGCCCCAAAGCGAAGAAGGGTATAGAGTGTGTTTCGCGCGTTTAGGTAGCGGACTCGATCGTGGAAGTCGTCGCGCGTGAGCAGGACCTGCGCTGGGATAATATCGTAAACGGCCAATAGTTCGGCATAGGTCTGCATCAGATAGCCCTGTCCGATAGCAGCGCTAGCCTGCTGTTCGGGAATGTTGCGCGGCCTCGCAGCAAGCCCCAAACGTTCCATACCCGCGCGAATAGCACCGGAGGAAACCAAAATCACGTCCCTGCCCTGCTGTCTTAGCGCAGCTAATTGGACAACCAGGGAGTTCATCTTTTCGCGGTCGAGGGAGCCGCCATCGCTCACTAGGCTGCTTGTGCCGACCTTCACTACGACCCTCGTAGGCTTCTTATTCATAAGCTTCATCGTGGAAATCGAACTCCAATCCGCGAATACGAACGGTATCTCCGTGCTGGACTCCCAGCTCGCGTAGCTTTTTGATGACGCCCATCTTATCTAATTGCCTTTGCATCCTGCGCAACGCGTATTCGTTGTTGATGTCGGCGCGCATCACCAACATCTCTACCTCGCGTCCCTCGACTACATATTCCCGTTCACCGACCTTCCGCGCCTCCCACGCAGGCGTCTCGCTCTCGACTGTAAAACGCACGACTTCTGTCTCGATCGGCTCGACTTCCTCAGGCAATTCGTCGAGTATGTCGGCCACACGGTATAGAAGCGGCTGTATACCGTGACCAGTCAGGGATGCTAATTCGAACACCTCTAGGCCTCGCGCTTCGAGCGTAGGGCGCAACACGGCAACTACCTCCGCCGACTGCGGCATATCCACCTTGTTCAAAGCCACCAACTGCGGCAGGCGCGCTAACCTCTCGCTATGGGCCGCCAGCTCATTATTAATGGCATCGAAATCGTGCATAGGATTACGCCCGCTAAAGCCTGACACGTCGATTAGGTGCACGAGCAGCCTTGTACGTTCTATGTGCCGGAGGAATTGGTGCCCCAGCCCAGCACCTTCGTGCGCGCCTTCGATTAGGCCCGGCATATCGGCAACCACAAACGATCTTTCATCCACCTTTACAACGCCAAGGTTCGGCGTCAACGTTGTAAACGGATAGTCGGCAATCTTCGGTTTTGCCGCAGAGATGCGCGAAATTAGAGTGGATTTGCCAACGTTAGGGTAGCCGATGAGACCAACATCCGCAAGCAGTTTTAGCTCAAGCGAAAGCGGAATCTCTTCTGTAGGCTCGCCTTTTTCCGCAAACCTGGGGGTCTGGTTTGTCGAGGAAGCGAAGCTAGCGTTCCCACGCCCGCCCGCGCCGCCTCTTGCCGCGACGAAATCCTGTCCGTCGTGGGTCAGATCCGCCAGCACCTTGTGGGTAGCAGAGTTGTAGACGACAGTACCCACCGGTACGCGTAGGATCAAGTCCGAGCCGTCCTTGCCCCGCTTGTCGTTCGATCCGCCGTCACCTCCTCGCTCTGCCCTATAGTATTTCTGATATCTTAGGTCGACCAGCGTGTTGAGCTTTGCGTCAGCGCGCAATATAACGCTGCCGCCCCTGCCGCCGTCGCCTCCAGAAGGGCCGCCTCGCGGAATATGTTTCTCACGACGAAACGCAACTATCCCGTTACCGCCGCCTCCTGCCTTTACTATTATATCTACGTGATCGACGAATTGCACTAGCGACTACCGTTCCAAGTAATCACCCTCTCACGGAAGAAAGCCGGGATGAGGGCGCAATGTATCGCACCAACCCAACAAAAACGAAAAGGGAAGATTGAACCAAAGAGCGGTCCATCCCCCCTTTCAGATAACCTGATCGCCACTTATGGCGAGTGCGCGATGAGGTCGTATATTTGTAGTTCAGCGATCAGGACTACGCGTTAGCGTTCGGATAGACGCTGACTCGCCTCCTGCCGCCCAAGGATTCGAACTTAACGACTCCATCCACCAATGAGTAGAGGGTATCGTCCTTACCACGTCCAACGTTAATGCCGGGGTGAAGCGGAGTGCCGCGCTGCCTTACCAGAATACTGCCGGCTTTCACCACCTCTCCAGCAAACTCCTTAACACCAAGTCTCTTCGGGTTGCTGTCACGACCGTTACGAGTACTGCCTACACCTTTTTTATGTGCCATTTACAAATCCTGCCTTCATTGCGCACGGGCACTAACCGCACCGCTAATTATTACCCACGTCAATCTTCTCTATAGCGACAGAGGTAAGTTGTTGGCGATGTCCATAGCGCCTGCGATAATCTTTTTTCGGTTTGTAAGTGAAGCCCCTTATCTTCTTGCCTTTGTAGTGCCTGACTACCCTTGCAGTAACAGTTGCTCCATCCACATAAGGGGCCCCGACTTTCACGCCTTTGTTGTCGTCGGAGACAAGCAAGACCTGGTCGATGACCACCTTTTCACCTTCACCAACGGCAAGCTTGTCTATATCGATGACGTCCTGCTCGGAAACCCTGTATTGCTTGCCTGCGGCTTTTATAATGGCGTACACTTAGAACCCCCAAAGGAAACAAACTAAGGAAAAGGGCATTGAAACTCTCAATGCCCCAGTTCAGACCGAAGTATTATGTTACCACGCGTGCGAGAGCTTGTCAAGGCCCCTTTTCGCTTATAACAACCTCGCCAAACGCATAGGAACGCTTTATTTCGCTCAGCCTGGCTCGCACGCGGCGGCCTATATACTTGCCACCGTTCTCAAGTTCGACCAGGTAACCATCGAGCCAAGCGCTCGCTCGCGGAAGCACTGAAAACGGATTGCGCACTACTTGGCAATCTACAATTTCGCCTCTCTTCCACGGCGTCATCTGACGCTCCATACCCTGGATATCTCCAGGGCTGATATCGTATTTCTCGATATGAAGCGCTTCATTCGCACGAACGTAGACCACGCGCTTTAGCCGCCGCTCTATTTCCTCGATTACATCTCCACCGCTACCGACCAAGTAGAACACGACATCGGGATGTGCGTGAACAAGGAATGCTTCATCGTCTGTCTCTGCGGCCATTTTTCGTAGAGCGCGTTCGATATTGAGGCTGACGGTTTCGGCGGATTCAACCCGCCCACGACCCTGACAATACGGGCATGGCTCAGTCATTACTTCCGTTAGAGCCTCGCCGGTACGTTTGCGGGTCATCTCGATCAACCCTAAAGGGCTGATGTGGGAAATCTTGGTACGTGTGCGGTCCTTGCGCAGTTCCCGCTCCAAAGCGGCAACGACCTTCTGACGGTCTTTGGCGCTGGCCATGTCAATGAAGTCGAGCACGATCATACCACCAATGTCGCGAAGCCTGAGCTGACGCGCAATCTCCATAACTGCATCAAGGTTCGTCTTCAAAATTGTGTCGGCAAGGCTGGTCGATCCGATGAACTTACCTGTGTTCACGTCGATGGTGGTTAGGGCCTCCGTTGAATCGATAGTAAGGTGCCCTCCAGACTTCAGCCATACTTTGCGCCGCAGCAGAGACTCGATCTCCGATTCAATGGCGAACCTCTCGAAGATTGGCTCGGAATCGTCGTATAAGACTAGCCTCGAGCGCATCTTTGGAGACAGGAGCTCTATGAGCTCGACCGCCTTTTCGTAGTCGACAGGCGAATCGATGATCATCTTGTTTACATCGGAGCCGAACACGTCGCGGATAGTCTTGTAAATCAGGCTTAAGTCCTGATGAACCAAACCTGGCGCTGAAATCTTGGTTGCTTTTTCCTGGATCTGGCTCCACATTCGCAGTAGGAACTCTAGATCCTTGCGTATTTCCGCTTCGGCGCGCCCTTCGGCCTCGGTCCTGACTATTAATCCAAATCCAAGCGGGCGCAAGTTGTCGGCGATCTTTTTGAGACGATCTCGTTCACCTTCGCTCTCGATCTTGCGCGATATGCCCACGTTATCTGATTCCGGCATAAGCACCAGATATCGTCCAGGCAGGGAAATGCGCGTGGACACGCGGGCGCCCTTTGTGCCTCTCGGCCCTTTGACAACCTGAACCATCAGTTCCTGACCAGGCTTGAGCACATCCTTGATCCTAGTGGGACGGCTAGTTTCTCGACGCGTGGCTGGGAACTCGTCATCCATCTCGGGCAACACGTCGGCTACGTAGAGGAATGCATTGCGATCCAGGCCAATGTCAACAAAAGCGGCGTCCATACCGGCCAGCACGTTGGCGACTTTGCACTTATAAATGCTACCGACAACACGTTCTTGGCGTTCTACATGCAACTCCACGAGCTTGCCAGACTCAATCAGCGCCACACGGGTTTCGCGGGTGTCCACATTCACGATAATCTCTTTTGACACTAATTCTCACCTCCTCTCAGTTTAGCATTGCGTTATCAAAGCCGAACGGTGGATTGTGGCAATTTCCAATCCGGGTATTTCTCGGCTGAGAATCTCGACGATTTCGGAGGGCTTTACGGTGAATTCCAAATGCCGAAGCCTCATCCTGAGCTGTGGCTTACCCGATGGCCCATCCTCCACTTCCAGAGCCTCTATTCCGGGACGTATGTCGATCTGTTTACGCTTGTTCCCAGATTCGCGCTCCCACAAAAGATGGCTCTGGCCCATCAGCGCATGCAATGTCTGCCGCAACAAAGCGGTATCAATATCCGACGGCGACAGCCCAACAACAAGTTCGCTACCTATGACCTTCGGCCCTCTAGTATTATCAGGAATCAGTATGGCGTCGAGCAATCTTACTCCCTCTGGTAGCGCAGAGTTGAGCCTGCTAATACAATCGCGCAAGTCAATTGGAGGAACGATCTCAAGCACTAGCAGCTCTCTGTCGGCAGTAGCGCCAAGTGGAAGCGCCGAGACAATCGACATTTTTGCACGTGGGTTGAATCCGTGCGAATACGCAACGTTTATACCCGACATCCTTACGGCCCGTTCGAAGACGCGCAGTAGATCCAGATGCCCGAGCCAACGCGCTTCCTCTGTCTTTTGGAAAGTGAACTGAATTCTCTTGGCATCAGACGGTTCTTGGGGCATATCTGCGCAAACGGTCGTCTCAGGAGCGGCCTCGCCCGCCAATCTGATTCTAAGCTCCTCGCTGCAGGCTCCGCAGCCTGAACAATAGCCCAAACGACAGTCTGGCGTGGTGATTCCCTTGTCGGCTCGCTCGTCCTCTGTTGCCAAGAATTCGCGCTTCACGCCAAAATCAATGTGATCCCAGGGCAGTGCCACATTCTTTGGTATTGGGCGATCGACGCAGCGATCCGGTTTGATTCCGGCTTCTTCAAAAACCTTGTCCCATAAATCAGGTCGAAAATGATCCTGTTCCAGCTTGGCCCCACTGCGCCAAGCGCTGAGGATACACCGGCCCAATGACCGATCGCCGCGCGCCAATATCGCTTCAATCCGGCTGGAACGAGGGTCGTGCCAGCTCAGGGCAATCCCGCGCCGCTTCAGGGTTGACCGCACGATCCCCAATCGACGCTCCAACTCCTCTATCGCCACCATCGGCCGCCACTGGAATGGTGTATGGGACTTGGGAACAAAAGGTGAGATGGTCACATTGACTGCTAGGCGCACGCCTTGGCGAAGGCCAACATCGAGAACTCGTCTCACAAGCTCTCCGATCCCGCGGAGGTCATCGTCGGTTTCGGTGGGAAGCCCGATCATGAAGTAGAGTTTCACCCGCTTCCAGCCCGCTGCAACCGCCGCCTCTATCGCAGTGAGAAGGTCCTGCTCAGTAACGTTCTTGTTTATTACGTCGCGTAGACGCTGGGTCCCAGCCTCGGGAGCAAACGTAAGTCCACTCTTTCGCACTTTCTGAATCTCCGCCGCAAGCTGGACACAAGCGGCATCAGCACGCAAACTGGGCAGCGAAACGCCCACCCTGTCGCGCCGATGTTCGGCAATGATGCAGCGAACCAGGCTCGCGATAGCCGTGTAATCGGCGCTCGACAACGACGTAAGCGCTATCTCCTCGTGACCAGTGACTGAAATCAGCTCTCTTGCCTGCCTAAGCAACAGGTCAGCCGAGCGCTCGCGGACCGGACGTGTGATCATACCGGCTTGACAAAAGCGGCACCCCCTTGTACAACCTCTCATAATTTCCAGCATCACTCGGTCATGCACGATTTCAGTAAAGGGCACTATGAGTCTGTCTGGATAAGAAGCGGTCTCGAGGTCGGAGGCCACGCGCGCCCGAACCGACGCACGATTGGTATTCACAGACGGCACATAGACGCCTTCGATCTTGGCAAGTCGTTCCAGCACAGCCTGGCGGCTGCCCTTCGTAGCAGCATAAGCATCGGCGATGTCCAATACAACGTCCTCTCCGTCACCTATCGCGAAGGCGTCGATGAAATCGGCCATTGGCTCGGGATTGGCCGCACAGTGTCCACCGGCAATCACGATCGGGTCGGCGTCGCCCCGCTCACTCGACAAAAGCGGAATCCCCGCCAGATCGAGCATGTTAAGCACCGTTGTGAATGTAAGCTCATAAGCAAGCGAGAAGCCGACGATGTCGAAATCACGTAGCGGGGTCCTGGACTCCAACGAGTAAAGCGGAATACCGACCTCGCGCATTCTGGCTTCCATATCAGGTGCAGGCGCGAAGACACGTTCGGCAGCGAACTCGGGACGCGAGTTTAGAACGTGGTAGAGTATTCTCAGCCCGAGGTTGGACATGCCTACATCGTAGATATCTGGAAACGCAAGCGCCACAGTGACGCTTACTTCGTTATGCTGCTTACGTACGGAGTTGAGCTCCCCGCCCCAGTATCTGGCGGGCTTGGCAACGCTGGGGAGAATGCGGTTAAGCTTCTCCGTCAGCCCGTACTTCCGTATAGAATCGTTCATATCAAAGTGTAAGGACCGGCGGTACACCCCGCCGGCCCGTCCAGTCTATTCCTCAAAGTTACTCTTGATGGCGCTGGCCACGCGAATAAGAGCAACGCGATGACTACTCGTCCTCGTGCTCCATCTGCCCGACCTCCAGTTGGACATCGGCACGTTCTTCGACCCGGTCGATCTTTCCGTCACGAATCCAGACAATGCGATCGGAGATGTCGAGCATCTTGAGATCGTGGGTGGCGGAGATGATCGTGACGTTCTGCTCCTTGTTAAGCTTCTTGAGGAGATTGATGATCTCTTTGCCGGTCTTAAGGTCAAGGTTGCCGGTGGGCTCGTCGGCAAGGATAATGGCCGGGTTATTTGCTAGAGCACGAGCGCACGCAACGCGCTGCTGCTGCCCTCCGGAAAGCTCTGTGGGCTTGTGGTGTAGCCTATCACCAAGCCCAACCATGTTCAACAAAGCTATGCCGCGCTCTATGCCCTCGTCCTGCTGCACACCGGCGAAAATCATCGGCAAAGTCACGTTCTCCAAGGCCGTCATAACCGGGATCAGGTTGAAGCTTTGGAATATGTAGCCTATGGTCCTACATCGGAGATATGCAAGCTCCTGGGCATCGAGCTGGGCCATGTCGACGTCGTTGATGAATACGGTGCCGGAGGTGGGCTTGTCAAGCCCGCCGATCATGTTGAATAAGGTCGACTTACCTGAGCCCGAGGGCCCCATGATCGAGATGTACTCGCCTCTATATATGTCGAGTTGTATGCCCTTGAGCGCCTGAAGTACGTGTCCGCCCATCGTAAACTCCTTGTAAAGATCCTTAGTACGGACCACGTATTCTTTTGATTCCTTGCTGGCAGCGGTTGTCATATTTTAGCGTCACCTCTCGAAAATGTGCAGCCAAACCGGGCATGCGGCTCTAGATCTCGGATCTGAGCGCCATAGCCGGAGGCATATTGGCGGCCCGAATAGCGGGAGCAATGGTAGCGACCGTCGTTAGCACCATTCCCGCGCCTATAGATATCCCGAATTTGCCTAAGACGTCTATGAACTGAATGTTGCCGACGATGTCCCATCCGCGTGAAAATCCGGCGACCAAGACAATCGCCAGGAACCCCACCACGAAGCCTAACACCGAGGCAACCACGCCCATCATCCCGGCCTCGAGCATAAACAGCTCCACAACGAATTTATCCATCGCACCCAGGCATTTCATAGTGCCGATTTCCTTGAAGCGCTCCGTCACCGACATAAGCATACTATTAGTAATGCCGACTGCGCACACAAGCAGCGACATCACAACCAGCCAATACATACGATACTTGGAGTTAGAGTCTGGGACCATCACGTTATCACCTGCTTTAATACGCACCTCCCCTGCCTTTGCGTCTGCTACGGCCAAGTTGGCGGAGATGCGACGGCCATCGATATTGGTGATCATAATATTGCTCTTGTCGGCAGCAATGGCTCGGTTCTTCTTGCTGGTGCTGGTAACCAGGAAACCTTTGGCAATAGCAAGCGCCTCGTTTAGAGTGATGGCATACTGGACGTCCAGCTTGTCGACGGCAGCCTGATCTACGGAGTTGTAGATAGCATTACGCTTCAATCTGCTTTCCCAAGTCTTAATCTGATCCGGCTGGCTAGCGATGGCATCGCGAAGCGCCGAGGCTTTGAAGGCAGCACCCTGCCCAGCCAGTCGTTTGGCAACAGTCGCCGGCACGCCGTGCGAAAGAGCATCTTTAAGCGAAATGTCTCTGTCATCTCCGGCCACACCGCCGAACAACGACTGCTTCCAATCGCGCTGAGATAGGAGTATCGCCACGGCCAGCTTAGTTTCCTTGCCCCTACGATTAAGAGCAGCCGCGTCCGACTTCGATAGTCCAGCGGATACAAGCTCCTCATTTGTAATTCTCTGCGCAGGCTTGTAGTCGGCCTTGATCCACTCCGGTATCTGTTTGAGCGCAAACTCGGCCAGCGAGAGCTTTGCGTCCTTTGCTTTGGCGTCGATGTCCCTGAAGCCGTTGTCAAGGTCTCCAGCATCGGCCGACTCGTTGAGCATCGCGGCATAGGATTTGACCTTGCGGGCCGGGATGCGCTCCAGCACCCGTACATAAGTCCAGAACGGCCTGTAAAGCCTGCGCATTGCTTTTTCTTCGCGGTGAAGTCTGGCAAGCTTATTCTCGGCTGTCCTCGCACGCACCATTCCCTGCACGACAGCGGTAAGGCTGAACGTCTCGGAGTGCGAGCCTTTGTTAACCCGGTCAATTACTTCTCTTGGTATACCTGCGTCAAGGCCAGCTTGAACTGGGATTGGTTTCCACACAGGGTATTCACCGGGACCGTTGACCTGACCGTCGATCTTCACCATGCCGGCGTCGATCTTCTCCGGAAGCGGCCACTGCATAAGCGACTGCGTAAGCACGGTGGCCAGAAAGGCTATGCCCAGGAAGATTCCGCCCGCCGTGATCATGGACCGCCAAAAGCGTATTCTCAGCGACTTCATACTGATCTGAAACGCGCGGCTAAACGGGAGTTTGGTCTGTCTCCCGACGACGGACTTATCTTTTTCGCTTGCCACTATTCTTACCTCCCGCGGACATAAGACCAATAAGGTGTCTCTTAGCCAGGGTCTGAAGGAACATCGTGACGGATGCCTCAGCTTCCCTGCGCGTGAGTTTATAGTCTTTGCTGATACCGCCGATGATCGCGTTGACGTCGTGCGTGCCATCGCAAAGCTCCCACACGCTCGAGCCAACCTCGTCCAAACCGATCTTGCGGTGGTCGGGCAAGTTCTTCATAACCCGCTTGATGACCCGAGCGATCTTGTCGTCGCGCACCGGGATGCGCAGTACGACCTCAGCGCCTTTTTTTTCCCAGTCGACCAGCGGATTGCGTAGAGGCACAACAGACAGCGCCTCGTCTCTGTTGATCTTCGGTTTCTTACGAGCAATAGGTATGTACTTGCCTACTACATCGCTTATAGCGCCCATCGATTTTCCTTACTTACCGTGGCATGTGATAGTATTTCGCACCTGCAATGCCGCATCGTCATCCTGCACACGAGTCGCCCTCACGCTGAAGAGCCGGTTGGACTCGTCGCATTTCCAAGCAAACGCCGTAAGCCAACTCGGGTGAGGATGCAACGTCACCGACTTAACTAGAGCCTTCACAGCCTGTTTGAGGCCGACGCGCCTGCCATAAACCCTAACGCCCGGGTGCGAAGCTATCTCGCACTCTTCAAAGGCTAGCTTGAAGCCCTTTATATCCGGCACAATCTCTCGCTTGAACCATTCCTCGACAGTGTTCTCGCCGATCAGGGTACTTGCAAACCCCCAGCGGTCTACCACAATTACCTGGGAGCGGTTCCTAAACGTCAACGAGAGATAGCCCGACATTAGCGTCTGCTTCTCTATCTTGTAATTCGGCGGCACGGCAAGTTCGAGCCCGTAGAGCGCCCAATCGGTCCAGCCGTCAGCTCTATGATCTTTGATCGACGCCAAAACACCAGGGATCACATGCGTGATATTCTCATCGCGCAGCATGACGATCTGAGCTATGATAACCCTGTCACACTCGGCGCAGTAGATTATCCTACCTTTGGCAACTCTGTCGCTTTTCCAAGAAAAGTCAACCGGGTCCTGCGGGTCTCTGCCAGGCTTGATCTTGCTGGTAAACCTCTCTCGACTCTTGCGACTAGCCTTCTCCATAGCACCGGCAAACTCCCGCGCTTTCACGGCCAAGTCAGGAGCGCACCCTCCTGCCGGAAACCACTTGACTTCCAGCACCGACGCAACCGGGCTATCGACGCGAAAGTAGCCCTTGGTTCTGTCTCCGCTAACCCCGACCAGACTCCAATCGGCCGGGGCTCTCAGCGTTATCCCCTGCCACCCAACGGGGGCCATTTTATTAGACATATAATTCGCTTATCCAGCTCTGGATGTTGATAGTAGTCACACAGTAACTACGCACATCCGGTCGCCGATCATTCGTCAAAACGGAAGAAAATTAACCGACTTGGTAATGAGCGCAATCGCCGTGCCGGTCATACCCATAAGCCCCGTACCGCATCCGAAACCTGCAATCAGTACAGGGGCGTATTGGCTCCATTTCACTTCTCCGAAGCGTTTTCGGAAATAGTATCTGCCGAGCAGTGCTCCTCCGAACTGTGGGATAGTTGTCATAGGATGCGCCCCTATGCCATAGATCAACCCGTAGAAAAGCATTAGCGGCATCTTGAACACACTAGCAATCGCGTAAAACGCGACAGTACCTATTCCGCACCAACTGATCACGTTCCACCGCAGCGCGTTGAACAGCCAGTTGTCTTCCACGTTGCCCCTGTTGGCCGTCCACCAAATGGACTCCTGTGTTGCCTGAATCGGCCAGAACCTTTGCGCGTAAGGGAACTGAGCCGACGGAATCGGGCTGGTCTTCCAGAAGAAACTCCAAAAGATGAAGCTCGCGGGCAGCACCACAAGCAGTTTCAGCACCTCGGCCTTGAGAATACTTGTAAACTTGGTACCAGTCAGCTCGTATTCGCGGAAATGCTGCGCCGTGGCACCAAGATCGATCATAGGAATGCCTACGAACCATATATCTGGCTTGGTGTATCCGCTCTTGATGATGGTGGCCTGCCTAAGGTAAGGAAAGTTGATTCCATATCCAGTTAGGCCTATCAACCGACCCGAGGTATACGATATCAACGGCGTGTAGATAAGGCCGTAAGCCGCCATAATCCACCACGGGAAATCTGGCACCAACCAATGCGAGATGGCAATCTGCGCCAATATCGCCGCGAAGCAAATAGCCACAGACAGAACAATATTCCAGTCGCCACGACCTTCCGGCAGTGATCGCTTGATAGTCTGCCTCTGTCCCTCACGCCTCGCCTTGATAACTCCCGTGACAACGCTCCACATACCTATCGCAGCCAGACCGACCCCCGTCCCAATACCTACGCTCATCCAAAAGTCGATTTCAGTAGCGACGACCGTCTGTGGATAAGGCGTACCCGGAGTCCAATGTGGGAACAGACCCAGTTTGTAAAGCACCGGGTTCATACCAATCTTGCACACAACCGAGCTAATGAACGTTCCGACTACTATAGGGTATGGTACGACAAAACCGGACATCATCGGCCCAATGATGTCGCCGGATATCGCGGCCCAAGCTGCGGGTAAAATACTCTCAGTATTAGAGGTAAAATCGATAAACGGTATTGGAATGAGCTGCACCGGTTTGCCAAATAACACACCCGTCACTATCGGAATGAAGACATAGACAAATCCGAACAAAAGCCCAATGACGGATCCAGTGGAAAACACTTGCCATCTCCACGACTCTTCCTTCTGCCCAGCCTCCGCCAGAGCAGTTGCACCCGCCGCGGCAATTGGCGCAAATGGGAACGGGAGCCGCTCGATATCCGAAGTGATTCGGAATACGGCATATCCGCCGCCTATCCAGATCATTCTACTGAGAATTTCGCCTGATACCAGCAGCAGTATCGGGACCAGCCACGACATGCTCAAGAACGTGCGGTGTATAATGGCCGGGTCGTTGGCCTGCGGCGCGACGAATGAGGGTATGTCCTTGGCCAGGTGACCGATCTGCGGACACTGCACCAGGAACTGATTGTAAATTAGCGCTCCAAAACCGCCCGCTGTGCCCGCGCCTACTAAGCCGCCGGTTATATAGATGAGAATATATATCTCCTGCTTCTTAAGCGGCTGGAACGACCTGCGTGCAATCTCCGTGAAGAGAACAACTGCCACCCACTGGGCGGCCCCGCCGAGTCCCTGGCCGGCGACCAAACCGAGATACATTGCGCCCGGCAACATCAGAAAGCCGATGAATAAGGCTCCGATCACGGTACGTAATGTAAAGCCGTCCTCGAACTTTTGATGTTGGACGTCGTCCCCGGAGACTTCCTCCAACTCCCCCCGGTATTGCTCCATCTCTTGTTCTTGATATTCCGCCAATCCAGTATCGCCCCTTGATATCTAGAGTCCCAGGTTGCTGAACCTTGAAGCCTACGCTGGCGCAGGCTCAGTATTAACCTCCGCGGTAGCCGCAGCAAGGAGATACTTCGCCCGTTCCTCCTGACGCATCGTGCGCCAGATGAGGAATTGCTTGCGCAGAGTGTTCAGGAACCGGCGGTTTACACGTTTCCAGTTAGATACGTCGCCGCTTTCGCGGTTGATAGTAAGCTTGACTTCGAAAACATCCTCCATCGAGCTAGGCTCGGTGCGCAGGATCACAAACTGGCTAACACCCAGGTCAAATGGCGCTAGCCAAGCCTTACAGCTTACTTGGTAGCCCGTTCCATACTCGTTGCGGAACTCGTCAGCCTTGACGTCCTGGGTAACGAAGTCGCCGATGGAGTATTCCTCGTAGGCCTGGAACCACTCCTTGAGGAAGCCGTTAACACCTCGCGCCTGCTCGCCAGTGACCGCAAAAGGCAGGACAATGTTCCACACATCTCCAACCGGGTCAGGCACTTTCCACGAGCGGTCGACGGCCGGAGTCGCCACCTCGGACGCCTTACGCGCTGGGTAAAGCGTGCTCAGCAGGACGACTCCAACAACTATCAGCGAAGACACCACCGCCGAGCTCGACGAGAAGTTCAGATAAAGGCCTGGAAGGAGGTTTGTGGATGAGAGCAGTTTGCTTGCAGTCTGTCCCAACACATACCCTGCCACTGCGCCGAGATTGGCGTAAACCATAGACTCGGCAATAAAGAGCACGGCGATATGATTAGGCGCTAGGCCAATTGAGCTAAAGATGCCTATCTCCCGCACCCTTTCGTAGACCGACCCAAGCATCGTGTTCAAAACGATAAGGGCAGCGATTAAAACGGGGATGAACACATTGCTGAAGCCTTTCGTAGAACTTGCAGCGATAGAGCTATAGCGATAGATCGAATCTCCGATACCCGCGTAGAGGTTGAGTCCCAGCCTTGGCATTAGAGCATCCAGTTGCCTCTGGACTTCCTCAATGGAAGCAAACTTAATGGCTATGGAGCGGACATCGCCGCCGATATTCATAAGGGTTTCGAACGGTATGAAGAAGACACTATTTGGCTCGAGATGTGTGTACTCCCTAAATCCGGCTTCACCCGAGGATTGTTGTTGCTGGCTCTGCTTGTTCATCATAATGAAGTCGACGGGCGTAAGGGGCTCATTATCGAGATCCTTCATTTTCTTCATTACGTCGTTTTTAATGATAGCAACGACCGTATATTTAGCCCCTGCAAACTCTACCTGTGCTTTGCCGACATCTTTAGCAGCTATCCCAAGTTTCTCCGCGATGGCATCCGGCAAGATAATCGAGTGCGGATTAACCATCTCCTTTATTCGCTTGCCATCCTTATAGCCGAACCAGTCACCAGCAACAAACAACTTACGATTTTTCGTATAAAGGTCCATGATCTCGGCTTCATCAGGCGCGAGTCCGCAAGCAGCGCGGGCATCGTAGGTGTTGTTGCCTCTCTTGAGGGTAAGGAACGACTGTTCCCCCATCACGGTCCCGAAGAACCAACCTCTAGGGGCAACCGGATAAACCTTACCCCGCTTGCCTTCGTTTCCGAACTCGTCCTTGAGTAGTCTGTATGAGATCTCCTGCAAAGGCTCCCACATAGCGGTGCGGATCATAATGCCGTCATAGATATGCGTGTCGATGTCGCGCTTGGCGGGCACCTTGTTAAACCGCAGCACCGAGACGATGGACGTGAATGAGAGCACAGTGAACGTAAGGAGAATCAGCGTAACACAAGTGAGGACGGTCCTCGCCTTGCGGCGCCTCATGTTCGAAATCCCTAGCGAAAACGCCGCCGCGGCGACGCTCATTCGGCCTATGTCGGCCTTGTGTATGCCGCTGACACTGCGGTTGAACTGCTTGAGCTGCTCCTCGAACTTGCTGGTGATAATGAAGATAACCAGTACGCTCAGGGCCATCATAATAAAGCCGATGAGCACTATCATTGCGTTTCCGGCGATCTGGAAAGCCGGGTGAACCAGCTTGAAGACACCAAAGATGCCGATGAATATGGCAAAGAACGTCAGTAACTGCCACTTCAGGTCAGGCCAAGCGAAGAACAATCGCTCACAGAAAAACGCAAATGGCAGCATAAGGAAGAGATAGAATATGACGCCGTTGACAACGTCCTGCGATGTCGCTGTTACGTCAGGGTAGGCCCTAGCTTCGTAGCCCCACGCAGCGCGGCAGTAACTGTCGAAGACGCTATAGTTGAGGGTATTCTTCGCTTTTTCGGCAAGATCGAGGTAGTTCTTCGCAGTAGCGTGCAGGGCATTAAGGCCTTCATTGACCACACCCTTCTCCTCAAGCGAGCGAATGCGGAACTCGTCGAGCGTCCACATGTCGTGGGCGACTTTGTAAGCAGTCTCGTCTAGTGTGCCACCGGTCGTGAAGTCGTATCCAACCCCATAGGGATTCATTTGTGGTTTGACAAATACAACGGTTGCGTCTTGCGGCAGCTCGTGGGCAAGACTTATACGCCGGACAGGAACTCCGGAAAAGTCCTTCTTTCTATCAAGCTTAAAGTAATTCTGGCCCTTGCCTGCTTTGTTGAGATAGACACCGTCGAGAAACTCCAGCGCTATCGGCGTTTCCACCTCAACCGTTGTCCGGTCAATAACCTTGGCCGGATAGACATCGTGTGGGCCGAAGTTGTTGAGCAGAAGAAGCCTATTGGCTGCCGGCCCCGCGCTCACCATCATCTGAATGCGAATCCTCTTGAGGATATCCCGTTCACCGGTAGCGAGCGACCTGGACTTGGCCGTATCCTCTGTAAACACCACGGCCATGTCTTCGACATGCGGGTTCTGCGGTTCAGGCACGGCTACAGCCACGCCAAACTGTCTCGGCGCTGCATGAGTCTCGCCCTCAAAGATCGACATTCCACCCAACGCCCTTAGCGACTGCGGGTCAATCAGGTCGTAAACCGACGTGGCCTTGCAATCGAAGACAATTATAGGCATGTCCTTGTGGCCGGTGGTAATCGTAAAGTCCCTAGGATAGAACTCGCCATAGGAGCCCTGATCCGGCGCGCAAATAATATCACCTTTGACGGGGTCCAGTTTGTAGGCACCAATCGAAGTCATCCTCGGCCACCCATAGGCAGTCAAAGGAGCAACGCCCGGTATTTCGAAGTAGCCCTCCTCTTTTCGGTACTCCTTCTTGCTTTCTTTATGCTCGTCGACCGGGTTGGTTTGGTCAACTATGTTCGCCCGCACACCCATGAACGACTTGTGCGCGCTGCGCACCACGGCAAGACAGTCTCCAATTCGATCATTGGGCACAAAGCTCTTGCGTGGGTTGTATTGTACTACGTTGCCCGAAAGCACGGAGAACCCACCCTGGAGACCCATTCGGGTGAATAGGCACTCCTCGGTAACGCCCAGCTTAGTAAAGGGCTTATGCAGGACGTAAACATTTTTGATACCTGCGGGCAAATTGGCCGTCAGTTGGAGTGTACCATCCACGGCCTTGACGATGTCTTTGTCTGTCTTCGGCTTATAGTAGCTAAGCCCCTTGGCACGTGCGTTGTCGTAGACGCCTAAAATGTAGCCGAGAGTCATCGGATCCTTGACGCGGATCGTCTTCGGCCCGATTACTTCAGCCTTCTCCACCAGCTCGTCGCGTGCGGTGACGGGATCACGGAACCAATGATCCGTTATACAGGCGATCAGCTCGATCTGCTTCTTGAGGTTAGCAAAATTAACGTGGTTTATGGTGTCAAACGGGGTATCGATTAACTGGCGTCCATCCTCTATGGTGGCGAACGATACTCCCTTGCCGCCCGCTAGCGTAACGACCTCGCTGTCCAGCGCGAACTTGCCCGGTATGAAGTTGCGCCAGTTCTTGCCGGTAACTGGGTTAACACCGTCAGCAAAACGCATCGTTCTCTGTTCGTAGAAGCCCAAGGCCTCGGCGATGCGTTCCGAGTTCTCACGAGCCTTGCTAGCCAGGTCGGAGAACTTGCTTTGAATGTCCTCGCGATAGTCGTAGAAATAGCCCTTATAGAAGAGGCCCACACCTTGCGATTGGCTTGTTAGGTCAAGCCCAGCCCACACATAAAACTTGAGTGGATTCGGTATGTCATAGTCGAAACCGCGAACAAACGCTTTGTTGAGTTTGTAAGCATAGGACAGGGATATGATTGCCAACACCATCGGAATAGCGACAAGCCACGGGACTCGCCGCTTCAGCGAGGCCATTCTGGCATTGATCCATAGGACAACCAGGATAAATACGATTGCGACCAACACCGGAACCGGTTGTAAGGCTGACCTCTTTACGCCAACAGGCCACCAGTCATTCATTCGCTTGTGAACCTTGTCCATGAAGCCGGGAGCACGATACTCGTCGATATGCTTGTGCATAAACGCACGCATACCCGCCAAACCCTGGTAATGACCGCTGGTAGCGATAAACATCACCGACCGCCTCGGAGCGAAATTGCCCTGTCTGTAAAGCCTAGCAAGCTCCAACAGAGCAGCCATACCACAGCTTGCATCGGCACCCGGCGCCATGGCGGGAGTTACAGAGATCGAATCGTAGTAGGCATGGAGCACAATCCACTGATCGCGCAGCTTGGGATCCGTGCCGCGGATGACTCCGGTGATGTTGCGCGTTGTGACTTTTTGCCAAGGCATATTGCAGTAGACAACCGCGTTGGACGCCTTGCCGGCAGCTATCAGCGCACGAATAGCTGTGGCGTCATTCTTGGAAATCCAGAAGCGCGGCATAGAGACCGGGATGGCACTGAACTTAGCCTCTCCCTCGCCCCTCACCGTATCGTCAGGTTCGACGAAAAGTAGCACCTTGGCACCAAGTCGCGGTGCATTTAGCCACTCGGTGCCGGAGTTGAAATCTACCAACGCCGCAGAGCCTTTTACCACCTTGCCATCGAAGTCCGGCAGGGTCCCGCGACCGGCATCGATTACGTGGACTTTGACACCCTCGGGAGGAAGGTGGCTAGTGCGGACTAGGTTTGGCCAGATGGCGTAGATCGGGAATGTTCGCCCCCCCACCACTATGCGTGAACCCTTGTCTATAGGGACAGTAACCTTGAACTCCTCGCTCTTAACGTCCTCTAGCCCCAGGGATCGGAACTGCGACTCCACGAACTTTGCAGCGTCCTCGCATCCTGGATAGCCAACCATACGCGAGGGCGACTTGGAAAGCTCTCTAACGCAGCGTTCCACGTAACCAATATCAACGGCCTTGGCAACGGCCTTGTAGCGCTCAGCAAGAGAACCAGGGAGCGGCGGCATACTCTCGGCAGGGGTAGCGGTCACAGTAGTGGTAGCGGTAGCTTTAGCTGCCTTATTGTTAACGGGCGGCCGGGGCCAGAAAAGAAGGACTAGAATCGCAAGGACGACGAGTCCCAGAATAATATTGGTGCCTCTGAAATTCCTAATCGCCATTGCTCCCTTTCCCCAGACAAGGATGGACGTGCGTTCCGACTGATGCAACGCGCTCTCAGAGAAGCGGCAAACATGTGGGAACTGGTTCTAGACGCAATACCAGGGGCAGATCGATCCGGAGAAGTCGTACGACTCGCACCCGCCCACGTGTAGTGATTATAGCACAGGCCTGTAAACTAACGCAACAATTTGTGGACCGGATAGAGATAGGGGTTTTGGGCTAGGGGATCGGTGATATCATTAATCGGCTAGGCATGTTTGGTTAGTGGTGGCACGCAGGCGGTATGCTACAGATGTTTGTAGAAGGCGGAAGGCGCGCGGCCCTCCGCCCGATTTCCATTAACTTCAACGGAGCAATGAACACGCCCCGCGTTACTGTCTGACAAGCTCGAACCAGTCTATGTTGACGGATCCCTGATCGAATACTAGCGTCAGTATGTGATCGCCGGGCGCTATGTAGACGCTGGAACCGAGGCCCGATTCGTGGTAGGTGTCCCAGTTGTCGTCGGGATCGTCCAGATACATCGTCCACTTGGTTACGCCGTCCACTTGCAATCTGACCTTGCTGCTGCCGGAGATTCCTCGAGAGAAGCGGAACTTGAGCTTGTAGTTGTAGCCGCCAAATAGGCTTTCGTATTTTAGCCATTCTCCCGGGGCAGTCCATCCGACAAATACGGTCGTGTAGTAGGGGTCCACATAAACGTCCACGTCCTCGTGTCGGAAGAAGTTCATAATGTTGCCCGAGGTGGTGTCGTAGTAATCGACGCCAGACACACCGTTGGTCGTGCCGCGGCCATAGTCCGTATTGCTATTCCTGTAGTTCTCAGCTTGAATGCGAATGTTGCCGCCGGGGTTGCCGGGCACCATCCACTTGTTGGCCGTCACCCAGTAGTAATCGGAGCGGGCCTCGTTGAGGCGCCAATTGTCCGTGCGGCACAACGCGTTTTGATGCTGATCGCAGCCCTCCACACACTGATACTGCCAGACAAACCAACAGAACGCGCATACCTTCAGGTCATTGCCCCAGTTCCACTCGTCGATGGCCTGGAACGCTTCCTTGAGCCAGCAGCTTCTGTAGCTGTCTTGAGAGAACCGCTGATCGGTGGCCCACTGCCCGTAATACCATTGTGTATTGGTCTCGGTTATGTATACCGGTTTGCTGGCG
>Ga0068707_1000003_pt1 | contig 143632 bp, 96 predicted proteins | sample YNPNPMetaG_FD_66600 | JGI IMG/M metagenome (GOLD analysis project Ga0068707, IMG submission 66600) | Anoxygenic and chlorotrophic microbial mat microbial communities from Yellowstone National Park, USA - YNP NP MetaG | ecosystem: Environmental > Aquatic > Thermal springs > Hot (42-90C) >... | reverse complement strand
TGCCCCACGGGAGTGAACGTCGATGCCGTGGAAAATAAACCGCTGCCTACCCGGAGAGGATATGGCAGCGGCCGGGTTAATCAGCATCGCCTCTCCCATGTCGTCGTCAACGGCGATACCCGCTCCTCCCATTCCAACACAACGTGCATAGGTGCCCGCGTTGAAGTCAAGTCCGGCACAGGCTCCCACTGCCAAAATCAACAGTATAAGTCCGATCAGGATCGCGCGCAGAACATGCATAATATTCTCCTCCTGAGGCTCTATGCGAACCTTCACCATTCCTATAACACAGCTTAACACGTCAGGCAGATAGAGTCTTGCTTTTAAGGAACGATCAGGGTCCATCGCCGCTCTCTGCTACTTTGCCTCGTCGACCTTGTCCACGAGTTTCACGGCAGGGCTGTTACCCGAGATAACAGCCCGTTCACCAATACGGTTAACCACGCTTAGCTCGTCCACGCCGATGTTATTAGAAATCACAGCTCGTGTCTTCTCACCGTCTAGGACTGCCAGTGTGCCGTTCTTGTTGATATTGCAACCGTTCAACACCAGCCTGCCGCCACTTACCAAAAACCCTGGTGCGTCCTTCTGTGCCACTCCCCACTCATTGATATTGCAGGCGGTCATGTTAAGCAAGCCATCTTGAACCTCTGCAACGTTCCACGCAACTGCCCAGAAGTTGCAGTTTGTCATCGTCACGTTGCCCGTGTTACCCTTGCGCAGTAACACGCCTCGCGTGTTGGTTCCTCCAAACGGAGCAAATTCACCGTTGGTGATGCTAATGCCTATATTAAAGCTGTCTTCTATATCGACGCAAATACCGCAACAATCTGCGCCAATGCCGACAAAGTTCCCGTTCGTAGCCCCGCCTGGCCATCCTTTCTGGGGAATCTCTTTGCTTCTATAAAACTTGTAGCCGATATGATAGCCGTAACAAAACGTGTTGAGGCAGTATTGCCAATCGCTCCTGCCGAACTGAAACGCCACGCCGTTGGCCAGCACCCAGCTTCGCATAGGCTTGTTAAGCGTAAAGTAGGGCCAGAAGTGGACGTTCTCAATCCGGCTGATGTCATAGACGTGGTCTGAGTTAATACCAATTGCCAGAGGCTCGCCCCAGACGTTGCGCACTAGGTTAGCATGGCTGCCGTCGAGATTGATCCCTTTGTAGGAATTGAGAAGAAATACATCTTCAATACGAACGTCTCCGCCCGCAGATATAGTGTATGGATATGGTATTGGCTCTTTAGCGTCTGCGGATTGTTCTGGGTATTCAAAGGCAATGCCTCGTAGCGCGCTTGCTCCAGTCAGGTGAACAGCAGCCGTATTTTCCGGTTTGCCCTTACCACCGGTAATTAGAAAAACGGTGCGTCTTTGTCTGCCTGGACCGGAGTATTCTCCGCGAAGAGTAGTTCCGCGAGGAATGGTAAGGTTGCCAGCAACCAGATAAGTGCCCGATGGTACAAACACGGTGGATCCAGTGTTTTCGGCTGCAGCATTCAACGCAGACTGAATCGCAGCCGTATCGTCCGTCTTGCCGTCAGCCTTTGCCCCGAACTGTTTGACGCTGAGCTCTAGTGCAGCAGCGGGCACAACGTTAATCAGCAAAACTAGACAAACGAGAGCGAAACGATTCATCGAGGTCTCCTATTCAATGAGTATGCCAGAATTATGCCGTCACTTCGCTGGGGTTGTCAACAAAGCGTTTATTGGTGAAATTCCGCCCATGCGATCCTAGGGCACGACAGAAGCATCCTGACAGTCCGTGCATTCGTTGGCACGACCATGATGCGCAAGTCTTATGACCTGCCGAGCTGTGTAGACAAGGTAGTTGTGCAGACGCGTTTGCGATGACAGCGGACGTTTTCTAACGATGCTTTTGTGCGCGGGAGTGTATTTCGTGAGCGAGCCCCGGGTTTCCTTGTGAACGTGCGAGTCGCTCCGCAGCGGCCCACGTTTTTAGGGCTCGATGCTTTAGACCTTTGGCAAAGTAAGCCGCAGCCAGAGTGTCCAGCACTTCAGGCTCTTGACTTTTAGTAAGCGAGACAGCACGCTTCGCCAATTCTAAAGCTGTCTTGGGATCTTTTTGACGCGGATCCTCGGACGTAGCCAGTATCCAAGCCAGGTTATTGGCGGCGGGGGCAAAGTTTGGGCGCACGGCTAAGGACAAACAATAATGTTTGATGGCCATCGAACTCTCACCCAAACTCTCCATCAACAAGGCATAATGGTAATTAGCGTCAGGGTTGGCAGGATCTACTCTTATAGCCCTTTCCAGAGTCTGACGAGCCTCATCCAATCGACCGCGCACAAGCAGAGCGAAGCCAAGGTTATTAAGCGCAACTTCGCTGTGCGGGTTCACACTCACGGCACTCGCAAACAGTGAGACATCGTCATTCCAAACCTTTAGGTTAGTCCACCCTGCCCAGCCGCAAACGGCAACCACGACGCAGGCGATCACCGGCAGCATCTTGTTCGCGGTTGCGCTTCGTTTTACAAGCGCGGGAGCGCCCCACGCTACGATAAGCAGCAGCCCAATGGTGGGCAGGTAGGTATAACGGTCCGCCATCGCCTGCGACCCGATTTGAACTAGGCCGACAACGGGCAACCCTGTGATCAAATACCATAGCCAACCCACCAGCGGGAAGCCGTGTCTTCTCAGGCGTACTGCCGCGAGCGTGACAAGCGCGATGACATATGCAGAGGCAATAACTGCTCCCCAGGACAGCTTTGAAAGAGGGTGCGGGTAGATGACCGCCAGATTCACCGGCCAGACCAACTTGCCTATATAGGCGACGATTGAGACCAAAGCATTGCCGACCCGGATCGTCAGAGGGATGTGTTCAAGAGAACTCATTGCCCCGGCGGTGCTTTGAGCCCATAGCGCGACCGCGCACCCCGCCGCCGCCACTGCGATGAACAGCCATTTCTCGCGAAGCAAATGGAAGCGCGATAAGACTTTATTTGCCCTCCTGAGGGGCCAATAGTCCAATAGCAACATAAGCGCAGGCATGCTCACTAACATCGGCTTGCTCATCAGACTCAGCGACATAAGCACACCCGCAAGCGCGTACACAAGAACCTTTCGGCTTGCCGTCCAAATCACGTAGACGTGCAGCGTTATAAAGCCGAACAGAAGACTAAGCACGTCTTTGCGTTCCGAAACCCACGCCACAGATTCCGCGCGCAACGGATGAACGGCAAATACCGCCGCCACGAAGGCGCTCCTCCACACATGGCCGGAAATCCTAAAAAGCAAGAAGAAAAGCAGTGCTGCGTTTGCCGCATGAACCAGCACGCTAGTTAAGTGGTGCCCGAATGGATTATCTCCGTAGATGCGCCAGTCGATCCAGTGAGAAATCCAGGTGACCGGATGCCAATTACCTGTGGTCGTGGTAGTAAGCGCGTATTTAAGCAGTGCGACAAACGAGGGATTCTGGACAGCCTTGTTTTCTGTCACGTAGTGATGATCGTCATAGGTCTTGAGGAATTCGTGTCCGGTGACCTGCCAAAAGAGCGAAACGGTAACGACTACGAGCGCTATACAAATAATAGGAACCTTTGTAGAGTCCTTTTCTGTTGTTGACGGGTTCATCGGGACTATTGACGTTGTTGGGCCAGTGCCTTTTGTAGTGCTTGGACAAACCCTGGGTGCAACATTTCCCCATAGTGCTGCGCCAGCTCAGCCTCGCGCCGCGCGCCTTCGACGTCGCCCACGGTAAACAGCACGACTGCTAGGCTTTTGTGCGCCGGGCCGTAGTTGGGCTGGGTTCTGAGGGTGGCTTCCAGCCAATGCAAAGCCGCGCCAAAGTCGCGCTCACGGTAATAGGAGATTGCCATATTGAGGCTGGGTTCGGCGTAGCTGGGTGCTTCGCTAAGGGCCTTCTCAAACTGGAGCCGCGCGTCCATCACGCGCCCGCGCTCGACGTATTCTATGCCGAGGAGGTTGCGGGCCTTGAAGTTGGACGGATCCGTTTTCACCGTATACTCAAAAAGGGAAACCCCGTCTTTCCACCGACCCACCTGCTGATAGGTAAGATACGCAAGAGTGCACAGCGCCGCAAGAGCAGCCGCCGTGGTCGCCCTGGCGGAGACTCCACGCAGCAGATCAGGCGCGCCCCACGAGATGGCGATAAACACGCCAATCAAAGTGATATAGGTATAGCGATCCGCCATGCCTTGCTCGCCTACCTGCACTAGACCAACCACAGGCATCAGCGCGATCAAATACCAGAACCAGCCCGTAAACGCATACGGCGCTCGCTTCCGCAGCGCCACCGCGCTGAGCGTCAACGTCGCTATCAAGGAATAAGAGGCAATCACTTGCAATATAGGCAGTCCCGTGCCACGATGGGGATAAAAAGGCAGCAGCTTCATCGGCCAAACCATCTTCACAAGATAACCCGCCGTCCCAACAGCCGCGTTTGCAAGTCTGGCGCCGAGCGGATACCTGGTCAACTCCACCATGGCGTCCCCGCTACTCTGGGCGAACATCGTCACCGCGCACGAAGCGGCTGCAAGAGCTATCAGAGGCACCTTCTCGACGATCAATCGCCAGAACGAAGGCTTCTCGCGCTTCTTCCCCGCAGGTGTAACCCTGTCAATCGGCCAGATGTCCAACATCAGCAACACCAGCGGCAAGCTAACCAGCATGGGCTTCGCCATCAGTCCCAGCGCATAGAATACAACCGCAGCCGCATAGCGGCCTCGGCCGCCGTGCTTCACATACGACACGTAGGCAAGACAGGTGAGCATCCAGAAAAGCGCGCTCAGCACGTCCTTGCGCTCCGCCGCCCACGCCACCGATTCCACGTGTAGCGGATGCAGCGCGAACAGCGCAGCCACAAAGCCGCTTCGCCAGCTCGATCCTGTCAGCCTGTTGAGCAGAACGAACAAGAGGGTAGTATTGGCAAGATGCAATAAGAGACTTACGACGTGGTGCATGCCGTAGTTGGCGCCGAACAAAGACACGTCCAATGCGTGCGATACCCATGTCAGCGGATGCCAGTTGGAGGCGTGAAACGAAGTAAACGCCCACTTTATCACACTAAAACTCAGTCCTTGGGCGATCCGATGGTTATCCTTGAGGTAGTTATAATCATCAAACGCAATTAGCTCGTGGTTCCAGACCTGCACGTAAACCGCCGCCGTAGCGATTACAATCGCGGCGCATATTATCAAGCTGGTTCTGTCTGATGGTCTTTTCACTTCTCAGCTTCTACTCCGCGTGTGGATCGGGCATACGCTTCGCTAGCGCTTGAACAAACCCGGGGTTGGGTTGATATCCGAGCTTTCGGCTGGCATGATATGCCCGCCAGGCCTCGGCATAATCGCCCTTGAAGTAACACGCTACCGCCAGGCTAAAGCGGAACTCTCCGTTGTTGGGCTTTAGGCGTATTGCCTCTTTAAACTCGGTGATGCCCTCCTCATAGCGTCGCATTCCCGCAAGAACCATGCCGAGGTTAAAGTGAGCACCCGCGTAGTTTGGTCGTAGCCGAAGCGCCTTACGATACTCGGCCTCGGCTTCCTTTAGATTGCCTATTTGCATAAGCGCGTTGCCTAGGTCGTTGTGCACGACAGCCCTGTTCGGCTCTTTCTTCAGCACCTCCCGGAACTGCTCAGCCGCCTCCGAATACCTGCGTGTCTTCGCCAGCGCAACCGCTAAGTTATAATGAGTGTCTAGGTCGTCCGGCTCAATGTTTAGCGCTTGCTGGAAGTGTGGAATAGCTTCCTCGATCGCCCCGAGTTTGCACAATACGCGTGCGAGGTTGCGATGAGGAAGGGCGTATTCGCCTGCCGTTTCGACGCCGCGGCGGTAGTGCCGTTCCGCATTGGCGAGGTCGCCTTTTTGCTCATAAATACTACCAAGGTTCACGTGCGCCAGAGGATTAGCTTCGTTAACCTCCAGCGCCCGCTTGAAAAGTGTCTCACCGTCGCGCCACACACCGGTCTGCTGGTAGCTCAGCGCGGCCAGAACCAGAATAATAGCCACCGCCGGTATTGCAAGCCAAGGGGTATGTAGGTTGGGTGTCTCCTCGCTGGACTTACGCCTGCCTCTGGCGGTTAGCCCTGCCTTCTTGCGGACGAGCAATTCCGGCAGCCCCCAGGCCGCCGCGATGAACACGCCAATAAGCGGCACGTAGGTGTAGCGATCCGCCATCGCCTGACCCGCTACCTGAACGATGCCGATCACAGGCACAAGGGTCACAAAATACCATATCAGCCCCACAGCCAGGTAAGGACGGTTTCTGGCCGATTTCCACACGAAAAAGCTTCCGACGATCAGCGCGACTCCGGCGGCGATGGGCTTCCAAGGTTCCAATGTGTATCCGGGGTGTGGATAGTATACCGACAGCCCCGCCGGCCATACGGTTTTCAGAAGATACATCACGTATGAAACTAACGCATTGCCAATCCTCAGGCCAAGTCCGTAGTGGGCCAGCGAGTTCACCGCGCCCCAGCTCTGCTGCACCGTATAGGTCACGACGCACGAAGCCGCCGCTAGAACCATCAGCGGGGCCTTCTCGCGCAGCAGTCGCCAACCGGGCCACTGCTCTTTTCTGTGCGTTACCCCGAAGCGCCCCAAGGGCCAGTAGTCGAGCGCCAGCAGCATCAGAGGCAGGCTTACCAACATCGGCTTGCTCATCAATCCGATCGCGTATAGGATCAGGACGAGCGCGTAGCGGGCTGGCGATGGCACCCTCACATAGCGCACATACGCAAGCATCGTGAGCAGCCAAAAAGTGGTGCTCAGAATATCTTTTCGTTCTGATGCCCAGGCTACTGATTCCACATGCAACGGGTGCACGGCAAACAAAGCCGCAACGAACGCCGCGCGCCAGGCGCTGCCGGTCATTCGGCCAAGCACGACAAACAGCAGAACGGTGTTAAGAATGTGCAGCAACAAGCTTGTAAGATGATGCAACCCGGGGCTTAGTCCAAAGAGCTGCACATCAACCATGTGGGATATCCACGTGATCGGGTGCCAATTGGCAACATAACCTGAGCTAAACGCCCAAATAACGTTCGCCACCGTCAGACCGGTACGGACGTGTGGGTTATCTGTGATGTAATCGCCGTCATCGTAGTTAACGAAGCCGTTGATGGCAACGGGCCATAGAGCGGCTGCCGTCAGTATGACCAGCAGCAGCGCGAGAGTTGGATAGGGTCGTTTGTGGATGAAAGCAAGCATCTATGTGCCCGAGTTGCGCTCGTAGATCAGCAATACCGACGTGCTTGCCGGCTCGTAGTCAAGCGCGTCGTCGCCCCAGACGTATTCCGTATGATCTGGCGCGACTATGTCCGCAACCCCGACCAGTTTGTAGTAACGCCTCGTGTAATCCCCGAACCAGTCAAAGACGCGCAGGTTCGACCGAGGCGACACTAACCACGACATCGCACAGCGAACCGCAACAATGTATCTGGGCTTAACTGCCTCAACCTCTCTTGCAAATTCGCGCTGCATTTTTTCAGCATATTTCTGCGGTTCCATAAGCGCGTAGGTATAGATGTAACCAGTGGCGGAACGACGGTTGGCATAGAAGTATATTTGCGGCTCGGAACCGAACACCAGTATTCGGTCCCCTGGCTTGCTGTGGTCCTTGATCCATTTAGCGACCACAGGCGACTCAACGAACGGGTTTGCGCCGTAGGTGTCACGCGATAAGTCACGCGGACTTAGCTGGAACCACCAAACCTGCTGCTGCCATAACGTGGTGGCCACAGCTACTGCAATTAGCGCCAATGCCAACTCTGGCTTAGCAATGCGGGCTAGAAGCCTCGCCGTCCAACTAACTCCCGCACCGCCTATGAGGGCCACAGCAGGAAACGAGAGTATGAAGTAGTGCTGGCGGTAGTAGAAACCGATCGACACCGCCACCACGGAAAATGCCAAGAGTGACAAGTAAAACGGCCACCTCTGCCTTGCTGCTCGATCGCAGGCGATTGCGATAAAACCGACACCGACGAATATCCACAGTCCCACCGCCCATCCGGTAATTCTTCGCAGATGCATTAAGCACTCGGGCCACCCTTGCTTGAATGTCAATATCCCGCCGTACTGTCGAGCGTAATCAAAGGTCCAGAACCAGAACTGGTCGAACACGCCAAACGCTAACATGAGCAGACACGTGACCCCGTAGGGGACCGCCGCGCCCGTCACATAGGCTCCAAGCCGCCCCACCGCCGAAGGCCACTCCATTGGGCGCTTTCTCAGCTCCACGCACGCCGCGTAGACCCCTCCAAACAGGACAAATGGAGCCCCCTGCTGTTTCACAACGAACGCGAATCCGAACGCAAGCCCTGCAAGCAGATAATGCAGCGCCCGCCGCGACTCACTAGCTTTCAGCAAGAGCATCAGCCCCGCAACGATAGGCAGAATCTGGTACTGTTCGCTATTAGCGCTTTGTCCCAGCACAGCTCTGCTCGCCGAAAGCAGCGCGAACACCGCCGCCGCGCCGACCGCGGCGTAGTCGTCCAGAAGACGCCTGGCCAACAAGAACAGAAGCGTGATCGACCCCAGGTTGAACACAATCAGACCCAGGTGGATACCTCTAACACTCTCCCCAAATACGGCCATAGTCAGAGCGTAGATGGCGTATATGCCGGGTAGCTTCATATTGCGAGCGTCGAGATATGGAGGCACGCCGTCAAGAATGAGTTGTCCCGCATAGGCATATTCGCCCTCATCTCGCTCCAAAGGAACGTCAAGCGACCTCAGCCTGATTACTAGCACCAGGACAGCGATCACGCCAAGGGCGACCCAAGGCCAGTTGCGCCCAAGCCAACCAGGCACGCGCTCGCCGTGCTTGCCCGTGTCTATCCGAGTTTTGCCTATGGCGACACCTTTTCTCATCGTTTCGGCTCCGGCATTCGCGACGACAACATCTTTCTCAGTTCTGGTGACGGCGAACCGCCACATTTCTCGGCTAGGCGCATTTCTCGCCAGGCGCCGGCATAGTCCTTGGTGAAGAACAAAGCTAAGGCCAGGTTGAAATGCGCGTTGGCATAATCCGGCTTTATCCTCAGCGCTTCTCGCAGATGCACGATTGCGCCCTGATAATCCTGAAGTTGCGCAAGCGCGTTGCCAAGGTTGTTCCTAAACTTGGCGTCGTTAGGACGGATGTCAACCGCCTTACGAAATTCCTTCACGGCCTCGTCAACATTGCCGGTTCTCACTAATCCCAGCCCGAAGTTATAATGGAAGTCCGCGTCTTTTGGGTCGAGCTCAATGGCTTTTGTGAACATCTCCACTGCTGCGTTTGTCTCGCCCAACCCCATCAACGCCATACCCAGGTTATTATAGGCCTTTGCGTTGTCAGGAGCTAACTTGATAGCCAACTCCAGGTGCATTTTGGCCTCAGTGAACCTTCCGAGGTCCACCAAAGCCAGTCCTAAATTGTTGCGAGCCGTTGCATAGGATGGGTTTAGCTCAAGAGCTTTGCGATACTGGTCTATAGCGGCCTCGTAATCTTTCCTCTCGTAGTAAATGACGCCGATGTTAGTCACAGCTTCCTTACATTCCGGATTCGCTGCTATAGCTGCCTCATAGTGACGCATAGCCTCGTCATAGCGGCCCTGTCTTTTGAGCAACATACCTAGGTTATAATGCGCTAAGTCATTTTTCTCGGTAACATCTAGGGCATGTTCGAACAGAGTCTTGCTGTCGTGCCAGTAGCTCACTTGTTTCCAAGTAAGCACCCACAGCACGCACAATATCGCCAGCGCGCCCGCAGACAGCGCGCGGGCCGGAATTCGCAGCCTAGCCGCGATCTCCGGTATTCCCCAAGCAGCAATAACGAACACACCAACGAATGGTATGTAAGTGTAGCGATCGGCCATTGCCTGCTGGCCGACCTGCACGATCCCGATCACTGGAATTAAAGTCACCACATACCACAACCATCCGGCACCCAGGTAACCTCGCTTGCGCGAATGCCTCCACACTAGAACTGACACACTTACAAACCACAGGGCTGACATCGCTATCTGCCACACCGGCAAATCACCGCGCAAGTGCCGGTAGAAAAACGCCAGATGCGCCGGCCAGACCATCTTGACTAGGTAGCCGGCATAAGAGACCAACGCGTTGGTGATACGGTAGGTCATCGGAAGCTGATCCAGCACACCAACCGCTCCACCCGCTCGTTGAGCCAAGTACGTAGCCACACTCGACGCCGCTACTACGGCGAACATCGGTGTCTTTTCCAAGATCAGCTTCCAGCCTGGCCACCTTGACGTCTTCACTCGCTTTCCCGTGGGCGGAGCGAATCGTCCCAGAGGCCAGTAATCCAGGAGCAGCAGTGCGATCGGGAAGCTAACCAACATCGGCTTGGCCATTAGGCCGAATGCCAGCGCAGCGACGACCAGAGAATACCGCCACAGCGACGGTTTTTCCACGTAGCGCGTGTAAAGCAGCATACCCAGCATCCAGAACAACGCGCTCAGCACGTCCTTCCGCTCGGCTACCCACGCCACCGATTCGACGTGCTGCGGATGCACTCCAAATAGCGCCGCTACAAAGCTGCTCTTCCAAACCGACCTTGTAATGCGCAGAAGCACCGTGAACAGAAGCAGGGTGTTGACCACGTGCAGAATCACATTTACCAGGTGGTGACCCATTGGGTTCATTCCAAAAAGCTGCACATCCAGCGCGTGGGAAAGCCAGGTAAGGGGGTGCCAGTTTGCGCCGTGGTAAGTGGTAAACGCCCAACGCACGCTTTCGCCGTTCAAGCCGCTTTGAACGTGGACGTTCTCAGTGACGTAGGTTGCATCGTCATAGTAGGATATGAACTTGTGTCCCAGCGCCTGGCCGTAAACGGCAAACGTGGCGCCGGCCAACACTAGGGCTATCAGTAAAACATCGCGACGCGAGGGCTTCTCACTCATTGAATGTAAACAGCTTGGACTTAATGATTCCCCACTTAGCCAGGCGATAGGTCAGCGCGGTATACAGACAGCCGAAGCCGTATTTTACACTGCGGCGGAAGTTGATGGACGAACACTCATCGAAATACTTCGCCGGACAGCTAATCTCGCCGACGGTGTAGCCGAGCCAGATTACTTGCGCCAACATCTGATTGTCAAAAACGAAGTCGTCGGAGTTAAAGTCAAGACACAGCTTTCGGAGCAGTTCGCCGGAGAAAGCTCTGTATCCGCTGTGGTACTCGGACAACTTCGCGCCCATCAAGATATTCTCAAAGAGGGTGAGGAACCGATTGGACACATATCTCCAGGCAGGCATGCCGTCGCGCATAGCCCGACCGCCTAGTATTCGTGAGCCGATCACACAGTGATAGAGCCCGTTGCCTATAAGCGAGGCCATCCCCGGAATCAGTTTGGGTGTATACTGATAGTCCGGGTGAACCATTATGACTATGTCGGCTCCTTGTTCGAGCGCAAGCCGATAACAAGATTTCTGATTAGCCCCGTAGCCTTTGTTCTTGTCGTGCCTGTGGACAATGGTGTTAGGAAGTGTTTCGGCGATGGCGACGGTTTCATCGGTGCTGGCGTCGTCGACCACTATGCATTGGTCAACTACTCCCTGATCCATAACTTCGTCGTAGGTCTGTTTCAGTGTTGCTGCCGCGTTGTAGGCCGGCATAACCACGCATACTTTTTTGCCCTTATACATAAGCCACTCTTCGGTTAAAGTTGGAGCCCTCTATCGAGGCACACCTGCAAACTTCCGCTTTTGTCCTATTATTCTCTTTGCACAAAAGGAATGGTTGCCCGCGCCAATACGCCTCTTCTAGTTTACCATACAGCGCTGTGCCGACCTACAGAAAGACTTTTCTTCATGATAACAGCAACATCCCCATACTACTGACAGTTTGAAAGCGATGGTTTTTTGTTCTCGATACCGCCAGACTGCTCGGTCCTATCGGTTTGGATTATCGCGACATCTTGTTCCTCTCCACGGTCAAAGGCTTGCCTTGTCGATAGAGCTCAATTCTCTGTGAAAGCTCTTTGACTGCGCCCGTGTCAAGTCGTTTCTCAGCTATCGACCTCGCCAGTCTTGCGGTCCGAATAGCGTCGTCAAATCGCCCTGCCGACGCATACGCGGCGGCCAAGGTGTCCAAGCAGATGAGATTAGTCCTGTTGGTAAGGCCGCACGCACGCTCTCCCAGCACAACAGCAGCATTCGGATCTCGAAGCCGTTTGTCGGTAGCCAGAAGCCAAGCGAGGTTGTTTGCCGCTCTTACATTGGAGTAGTCCAGCTTAAGCGCGGCACGGTAGCCGTCCCGGGCTTCCTTCGTGTGCCCCATCTCCTCAAGCGTTGTCGCCAGACCGCAGTGTGTCTCCGCTCGCTTGGGCGCCAGACGCAGAGCAGTGCGATAATGTCCCAGCGCTTCCTCGAACCGTCCCTGACGCCCCAGGACCTCACCCAAATTGGCCTGAGCGCGCGCGTTTCGCGGGTCGATCCGAACCGCTTCCCGGTAGTGCTTCTCCGCCCTCTTGATGTCGCCCATCGACAGTAATACATTGGCAAGGTTATAATGCGCGGCCACGTTGTCCGGCTGCTGTTTGAGAGCAGCCATAAACAGACCCGCGGCCTCGGTGTATCTGCCGGCATTCGCCACCGCGTTACCCAAGTTGATAAGTATTTTCGTGTCCTTCGGACGTAGACTGTGGGCTGCCATGAGATGGTCAATTGCATCCTCCACCTCTCCCCGGTTCAGCAGCAATACGCCAAGGTTGCTATGGGCCATGGCCGAGTTGGGTCTTAGCGCAAGCGCCCTATGGTAGTTCTTGATTGCCTCCTGCGGTTGACCTAGCGCCGCGGATTCTACTCCCAACAGGGTGTAAGCCATGTAGTTGTTTTTGGTAACGCTTATTGCGTGCTGGAAGAGCGTCGTGCCGCTGCGCCAATAGCGGACCTGCTGATATGTTACCGACGACAGTGCCACCAGCACAGCCGATGCAACGGCGATGGCAACCCTGGACGCCCGCTGCCCACGCATCAACTCGCCGATGCCCCACACAATCGCGGCGAATAGCCCAACAGACGGCAAATACATATAGCGGTCCGCCATAGCCTGAGCTCCCACCTGGACCAGCCCGATCACCGGCACAAGCGTTATCACAAACCACAGCCAACCCATCAACATATAAGGGTATTTGGACCTGAATCGAATCACAAACCAAGTTGCTCCAAGCATAAACCCCGCCGATGCTACGATCTGCCACCACGGGTAGCCTTCCAACGGTACGGGGTAGAACGCTGCAAGTCTCACAGGCCAGAACGTCTTCGTTACGTAGGCCCCGTAGGAGACCAGCGCGTTGGCGACCCGACCGGCTAACGCATAACCGTCCACGGACGACACCGCGCCGCCTTGGGTCTGAGCAGCCCATGTGGCGGCGCAGGATGCCCCGGCCAGTGCTCCGAAAGGCAACTTCTCGAGGATAAGCCGCCCCACGCCCTTGACGCCCGCCTTGGCAAACCGGCCCGCCGGCCAGTAGTCGATCAACAGCATCAGAGCGGGCACGGACACCAGCATCGGCTTGGCCATCAGTCCCAGCGCCAGCAATACGAGAGCCGCGAGGTAGTTGGTCAATCTCCGCGAGCCGATCCAGCTAGCGTAGGCCAGTAAAGAAAGTAGCCCAAACAACGCGCTCAACACATCTTTTCGCTCAGCTACCCATGCCACTGACTCAACGTGCAGTGGGTGCAGTCCGAAGAGCAGCGTTACGACCGATCCGTGCACCGGCTTCCCAGTCAGTCGATTGAACAGAACCCAGAGGATCACGCAATTGAGCACGTGCAGCAGTAGGCTGGTCACGTGGTGACCGACTGGATTGAGGCCGAACAGCCGGCAGTCCAGCGCATGGGAAAGCCAGGTCAGAGGGTGCCAGTTCGCGCAGTGATAGCTTGTGAATGCCCACTGCAGCAGGCCTGATACGCTTTCAGACTGCACTGCGGGGTTTTCCGTGACGTAGTTGCTGTCGTCGAAGCAGTTGATAAAGCCGCAGTCGAACACCGGGAGGTAGGCGGCCGCAATCCAGGCCGCCATTCCCAGTCCAATCAAGAAACGCCCTCGCGCGGTCACGAACCCTCCAGTCAGTGTCTTTTCGTCGATTTAATTAGGGTGGTTTGCTACTTTTCGATATATATTCTCGCCGATTTGTAAAGCTCCAGCCTATAACTGATTTCTCCGGCCAGTTTCTTGTTGCCTGCTCGCCGAGCCAGTTGCAATGCCTTTTCGGCTGTTGCCACTGCCTCTTTGAAGCGTCGTTCCGAGGCGTAGGCTGCCGCGAGCGTGTCCTGCACATCCGCTCCGGTCCCAGCAGACGAACCGGCGACCATATCAGCAAGCTCCACCGCCAACTTGGAGTTCCGGACGGAATTGTCGGGAGTGGTGGCTAGCATCCAGGCGTAGTCCTTGAGTATCTGCGGCCTTACCGGTCCAAACTCCAGAGCCTTCTCGAACTCCTTCGCTGCGTCTGCGTATCTGCCGCATTCCTTGAGAATTACGGCGAGAAGGTATCGCGCTTCGCCACGTTTGGGTCCCAATTCGATTGCCGAACGAACATAAGACTTGGCGCTCTTCAAATCGCCTTCGTCTCTGGCCACATTTGCCATGCCCAGATAAGCCAGGATATTTCTGTCGTCCATCTCGAGCGCATTCTGAAAGAGCCGTCTAGCCTCTTTGAGCTTGCCGCGACTGCGCAGGATGTTGCCCATGTTAACGTTGGTAAACGGGTCGGATGGATTGATCTTGAGCGCTTTCTCGAATGCGCGCGCGGCGTCGTCGAATCGTCCAAGCCTTACAAACTCTACACCAGCGTTGCTCAGCACGTGCGGGTCGTCCGGCTTCAACTTCGATGCCTCTAGGAAACAGGAAGCGGCTTTGGCGTGCTCGCCTTTTGCCTCGTAGACCATACCCTTGCCGCTTTTGGCCAGCCAATAATCGGGGTCGATGCGCTCCGCCGTGCGAAAGAACTCCATAGCGTCATCGTAGCGGTTTTGGTTGAGCATAGCTATGCCCATATTGCAATGGACTTCGACACTCCTAGGATTGATCCCAAGTGCAAGTCTGAGTTGCTTCAGCGATTCGGGATCGTCCGTCGGAAGCGCAGTGCCCAACCCAAGGTGAGCGTTGTAGTTGCGGGTGGTCACCGCCAGTGCGTGTCTCCACAAGGTCTCACTATCCTTCCACGTAGCTGCTTGTCTGTGGGTCAACACAGCTAGCACGACCAACGCCAGCGCCGCAGGAGCGTAGAAACGAGTTTGGCCAAAGCCCTCGCAACATTTGTTCAGAACATCGCATATCGCCCACACTATCGCCACGAACAAACCGATCAGCGGTACATAGGTATAGCGATCCGCCATGCCCTGGCCGCCTACCTGAACCAGACCAATCACCGGAACCAGGGTCAGTAGATACCACAGCCAGCCCATCCTCAGGTAGTCCCGCTTTGCTCTCCTGACAATGAAAACTGTGAACCCGATCAGGGCCAACGAAGACAGCGCCACCTGCCACCACGGCAGGTTCGGACCCGGATGTGGATAAACCACCGCTAATCGCATCGGGTAGATCATCTTGATGATGTAAGCGACATACGATACGAGAGCGTTGCTAAACCGCGCCACGAAAGGGAGCTCCGCCGTCTGCGCCACCGCGCCGCCCGCCTTCTGGGCTATCAACGTGATCACGGCAGATGCCGCCGATAGCGCGAACAACGGCAACTTCTCCGCGACCAAGCGGGTGACTGCGGCACGACTACCCATCTTGGCCTCAAGTCCGGCCAGTCGCCCCAGCGGCCAGTAGTCGAGCAGCAGAAGCGTCAGCGGCAGCGTGACCACCATAGGCTTGCACATCAACCCAATAACCATCAGCCCGGCTACCCCCGCATACGCGACCAGACTCGGCTTCCTACAGTAACGCAGATACGACAGCATCGCAAGAAGCCAGAACACTGTGCTCAGCACGTCCTTGCGTTCCGATATCCACGCAACCGACTCCACGTGAAGCGGATGCAGCGCAAACAGCGCCGCCACCATTCCGCTTCGCCACGGTCGGCTCGTGGCGCGAAACAACAGCAGATACACCAGTGCCGAGTTCAGGATGTGAATCAGGACGTTCACTGCGTGCAACGCCCTTGGTTCGCAGCCGAAGACCTTCACATCGATCATATACGAGATCCACGTCAGCGGATGCCAATTACCCGACCTCTCGATACTAGTGAAAGCCCACACGATGGCGGTCGGCGTTGGGCCGCCCAAGACGTGCGGGTTGTCGCGGACGTAGATGTCGTCATCAAAGTTGACGAAGCCAGCGTTGAGCGTGGGTAAATAAGCGGCGACAGTCGCTAAAGCGATGACTGCAATAATTATGGTCGACAGATAATAAGACTCACTATCACCAAGTTCCTGCTGCATAATTGCCCTCGTTTGGAACACATACCCGGCAATGACACGCCTAATTGCCATCGGCAAGTCACATTATATACGAACTTGCACCCGATTACCCGTTTCGGCGCTCTCGATGGCAGCGAAACACATCGCCAGGCTTTTGATGTTGTCGCTGCAGATCGTTTCGGGAACGCTGCCAGTCTTTATCGCCCTGAGGAAATCTTTCATAACGCCAAGGTGCCCGCCGTCCTTGTCGGTCTCCGAAATGTCCAGGTCAAGGTCGTCCCACTTCGAGAAAAACGTTCCGGTCTCGCGCACCACCTGTGCTTTGAAGTTCTCGCCACCGTCCCAGCACACACTACCACGCTCGCAAATGGCCCGCCAATCGCTTTCCCAGCTTGTGTTCAGACCCTCGGCACACCAACTTCCACGATAGGTGTAAACAATGCCATCGCTCATCTCGAACACGGCAACGGCGGAGGCATCGTGGTCATACCACGACCCTTTGGGGTTCCACTCGTGGCAGTAGACCGCCACCGGGTCCGCCCCAGATATCACCCGAGCTTGATCGAAAGTATGTATAGCCATATCCAGCAGCAGCACGTGTTTCATACGATCGCGGAAGCCGCCGAAATGCGCGCCGATGTAAAAATCGCTGTTGAGGGTTGTGAGACTGCCGATCTTGCCCGAAACCAGAAAGTTCTTGAACGCGCGAATCGGCTTATGGTAGCGGCGGTTCTGGATCACGGCGTAGGTCTTGCCCGACTTCTCCGCCGCTGCCACCATCTTTCGAGCGTTCTCCATAGTGTCCGCAAGCGGCTTCTCGCCCAGTACGTGGCAGCCCCGATCAAGTGCGGCCAAAGTTATATGGACGTGTGCTTCTGGCACGGTGCAGTCAAATACGACGTCGGGCTTGAGCTGGTCGAGCATTTTCAAGTAGTCGCTTCCAGTCACCGCATCAGTCAGCCCAAACTGCTCCTTGCAGGCCTTTGCGGCGTCCTCGTCTATGTCTACAAGTCCGACCAGTTCGATCTCCTCAAGCTTCTTCGACTCCTCTAGCCACAAGTGGCTTATTCGGCCACAGCCTACCAGCAGCGTTCGAATCTTATCGCTCACAACAACACTACCAACCTTTCATTATTGACCCAGATGATCTTGCTCAGGAATAGGTGCGATAACGAGATAAAGGTCTTCAGGTACTCTACAGAAAACAAATGGGAGCGGACCCTTCACGTCGGCGTGGAATCCAGCTCCCACGTGATGGTTCATGCTAGCGACCCAACTGAGCGTACGAACCTTCACCCTCTCCAGCAGACCGACCGGAACAGGCGGCGGCCCGAAAGTGTTGGTATTGTTCATCGGGATAACGATGACGTCACCGGGTCCCAGCGTGGTAACACCGCGCACCATCGGCTTTCCTCCACCCTGTTCCATATAGTATTGGAACCCCCAGTGGCCCTGGAACCATATCGTCTCCTTTGACGCGTAGTCCCTAGCAAAACGATTCGCCGCCTCCCGAGCGGAGTTGGCTAAAGACGCATCCGACCACGCTACTGCAAACGATATCAGCGCGGTCGGAATAAGAGCGAAGAGCGAGGCGCGTGCCACTGTCTTTCCGGTCGCCCCCGCAGTAGCTTCCAGCCGCCTTATTATGAGTATTGCCGCGGCCGGCGCCATGGGCAGCAGGTATCGCCCTCCGATTGCCCAGCTTATAAACGCGACGAACACGAACGTCCCGGCCAGCCACAGCCCAATGATCGCCGATTCGGCGCTCCGGCTCGATCGGAAATCCGCCACAGCCATCCACATCATCCCGACTCCCGCCGCCACCATCACCACAAACTGCGAAGCAGTCGCGAGCGTGGCTGGCTCGAGCTTTACCGGGAATCCCCAGGTCATCTCAATGACCAACAGCGCGCTCGCCCCGATCAGCGCGGCGACGGCCCCACGCATCGACCAGATTCCGCGCGCGAAAAGCAGCGCCAGCCCTGCGCATCCTCCGGTAAAAGACAGCGCCACAAATGCCTTCGAAAGCGCCTCCGGCGTGAAGTGAGCAGCCATTGCGACGCCGCTCTGCACTGTCGATCTGCCATAGTGGCTGACCGCAAACAGGTAATATCCAACAGCCGCCGCAATCGGCATACTCAGATAAACCAGAACCGCAGCACGCCGCTTCCAAAGCGCATATATCGCCATAAGAAGCAGCACCGCCGCGCCGTTGTATTTGGTCAGCACGCACAGCGTGGCCATTACCACCGCCGTCGCCACGTCGGTCAGCCGGTCTTCGTCGAGTCCACGCATCCACAGCGCCAGCGCCCAAACCCAGAACGCCAACATTGTGACATCGCACATCACCGTTGTCGCCGATACCAGAAACACCGGAGAGAACAGCGTTAATGCCGCAGCCCACAGCGGCGCCCCACACAGCCTGCGCGCAAGGGAATACGTTCCCAACACCGCTGCCGCCGCCGGTATCACTAGCAGCAGATGCAAACCCACCTCACTCCAGCCAACAACAGCCCCAAACCCTGCCAGCAAGTATGCAAACAGTGGTGGGTTGCGCATAATCTCTGCCATTGGCGAAAACTGTCCATACCAGTTCGCGCGGAAGCCGTAGGGATCAAGCGGATGCTTGGCGATGTGCTTCGCCGTCCAAACAAAAAGTGGATCATCTATGTTGAAAGCCTTGGCCGCAAACGGCATTAGGCAGCCCAACGTCAGGCCGACCAGCAGGAGACACTCTCTTAGAGTTAGATGGCGATCCGTGAGTTGTCCGCTCGTCTTACTCAAACCAGGTCGCTCCGAGATATATTGCAGAATAACAAAAGAGACCGAGCCCCACAGCCCGGTCTCTCCGGAAACCTACGCGTCCGCTATGTATTGTGCCACCAGATCGCCGACCTCAGTGGTCGAATAACCCATCTTACCCGCGCTAAGGCTTTTAAGCTTACTCGAAGTGACGTAAGCAATGGCCTTGTCTACCAGATCTGCTGCCTTGTCCTCGCCCAGGTTTTCAAGCATCATCTGCAGAGCACCGATGGCGGCAAGTGGGTTGATCACGTTCTGACCGGTGTATTTCGGCGCCGAACCCCCAATCGGCTCGAACATCGATACTCCGTTGGGATTGATGTTACCGCCTGCGGCTATGCCCATACCGCCCTGAGTCATCGCCCCGAGGTCGGTGATGATGTCACCAAACATATTGTCCGTCACCAGCACGTCGAACCACTCAGGGTTCTTAACCATCCACATCGTAGTCGCATCCACGTGGGCATAATCTGTGGTTATGTCCGGATAGTCATTCGCCACTTCGTAGAAGGTCCGCTCCCACAGATCGAAAGCATAGGTAAGCACGTTGGTTTTGCCTACAAGCGTAAGCTTCTTGGCCCGATTTCGCTTGCGGCAGTATTCGAAGGCGTATCTTATGCAGCGCTCTACGCCCTTGCGCGTGTTGATGGATTCTTGCACCGCCACCTCATCCGGCGTGCCCTTCTTTAGCACGCCGCCGGCGCCTGCATACAGTCCCTCCGTGTTCTCGCGAACGACCACGTAGTCGATCTCCGCAGGACCTTTGTCCTTAAGGGGAGTCTCGACCCCGGGATACAGCTTCACCGGACGGAGGTTGATATACTGGTCTAACCCGAACCGCAGAGCCAGCAGAATCCCCTTTTCCAGGATTCCCGGCTTCACATCCGGGTGACCGATGGCTCCCAAGAAAATGGCGTCATACTTCTTCATTTCCTCCACGGCGTTCTCCGGCAACACTTCACCAGTTGCCAGATATCTGTCCCCTCCGTAGTCGTATTCCGTGGTTTCGTATTCGAACCCGACTTTTTTGCTTACAGCCTCCAGTACTTTAAGACCCTCTCTTACGACTTCCGGGCCTGTGCCGTCGCCGGGTATCACCGCTATCTTGTGCATATTACGAATAATCCTCCTGCGCTCTGCTTATGCGCGCAATCCCGCACACATTATTGACCGTATTGACGCTTCGCCCAGGACTGATCATTCTCCTTCAGACACAACATCGGGAGGCACATAGGATTGTTTGCCTACCCATCAAGCTTGACAACTTACCTGTCGCTTGTTAGACTTCGGTTGAGCTTCAAGCTCCAGATCGACGGACAGGCCGCGCGAGTCGTCCGAAGCTGGCAGATGATGGTAAGGGTGACCAAATCCGCGCTTCTTATCCGAATGATCGACTTGCTCAGGAACAGGCCAGGCATCACGGTCGGAGAGATGTCCGTGTTGCTGTCCAGGTCCGAACGTACCATTTACAGATGGCTGAGCCTGCTTTGCGCAGAGCTGGGCACGTCTCTTTATTGTTCCAATGGCGGTTATTATATCTCCGATAACCATCTTGGAAAACGCCTATCGCTCAGCCCGGAGGAGCTTCTTGCGGTAAGTCTAAGCCTCAAGTCGCAACCTTTCGGCGACGGCAGCCCTTTGCACGAGTTTGCCGCTTCTGCCTGGGCCAAGATTCGGGAGGCCGCAACAGCCGAGAAGCTGGGCAAACTCTCCGATCTGCAACAAGCCCACGATCTGTCAATCCAAAACGTCTCCTCGGGCGCCTCCCCTACCGTTACTGTGGCGTTGGAGCGGGCCGTGAATAGCCGCCGCCGTATCCGTGCCGTCTACCGGTCGCAAAAGAGCAACAGCGTCAAGGAATATGTGCTTGATCCGTATGCAATGGTGTTTCGGAAGCACAGTTGGTATTTGCTAGCCTATTGTCACGAACACGGCAAAGTAAGCCAGTTCAAGCTCATTCGATTTGTCGGTGTGGAGGAGACGGGCGAGAGTTTCACAGTTGCGAAAAACTTTTTGGTAGATGAGTTTTTCAGCGGTAGTTGGGAGGCCTGGGGCGGAGAGGAGAGAGTAACCGTTCGGGTGCAGTTTTCGAAGCGCGTTGCACAGATGATTGCAGAGACAACGCGACATCCCACTCAGATAGTCGAGCCTCAGGCAGACGGCTCTATTATCTATCAGGTAAGCGTGGCCGGAATCGATGAGATAGGAGCTTGGATTATGGGCTACGGAAGGGACGCGGAGGTGCTGGAACCAGAGTCGCTTCGCGACCATATCGCCAGACACGCTGCAGATATGCTTGCCAACTATGCCGTGAGAAGCTTCGAAGATCAGCTCAGTTTTGTTGAGAATTGATGTATGTTTTTCCGGGAGGCTGAACGCCGCGGGCCAGAGTAGGCCCGCGGCGTTCGCGCTTTTGTCTAGCAGGGGACGAACGGCACTTCCGGATCGTGCGGGGGATCCGGCTGGCCTAACGGTCGGTTGGGAATCAGGTAGCCACGATCGTTGAATGTGTTAAAATCGACAAACTCGTAGTTAGCGTTGATGGCAGCCAGGATATCCACGAGTTCCTGGCAGTTTGAGAGACCGAACTGGCACGGCGGTGCTCCGCTCAGCACTTGGTTGGCGATGTCGAGAACCTGCCCGACCTTCTTGCCTTTGAACACGCCGCTGGCAATGGTAAAGCATTCAAGGTCGTAGCCGGGTGTCCTCGGCATTAGCCGCTTGTCGTTGTAGGCGATGTTCATCTGAAGAGCGATGATTTCGCCTGCGAGAGCGCCAGCGGGCGTCGGCGCCCACGGACTTGAGTAACTCCTGTCAAGTTTGCCGCACGGCCCTGTTTGTGGCAGGAACAGGCACAGTCGGGTAAGGGAATTGGTAGTTCCGTCATAGGTGATGGTCGGCCCTCGTCGCGAGTCGCCAACAATCATCTTGTTGGTATAGGTAACGCCATCGTAGTATTTGAACTTGGCAAAGGCGTTCTTGAACTTGTTGAACACCATTCCATCCGGGATGATCCCGTTATCGGGATTACAGAAGATGTTCCAGCCGACCTGTGTGAAAGTCACAGGCAGGAAGCATCTTCTCTCGTTCGGCGGTTTCTGTCGCTGACAGAAGTCAACCCTAACGTCGGTTCCTGGCGGGATGTTGACGTCAACGAACCCCGAGTGCGGCAGCGGGAATGTGACATTCCCCGAGCCGTTGTTGCAGTAGGTGGTGACTTCCCAGAAGAAGTCGGGTCCCTGTGGCGCGGGCGGAGCGAGCCTGTAGAGACCCTGTCTTATGCCTTGTGGCTCGGCGGCCAACGGTTCAAGTATGTAGAAACCGCACGCCGGGTCGCTGCTTGGGTTACCGGCAGGCCATGGAACTCCGTCCTTGTTAACCGTAATTGTGACGCTGGGAACTGGACCGGTCTCGGGCGGACATATCAGACCCCACAACCGAGAGGGATGCCTGTTGAAGAAGTAGTTGCACCCGTAGTTTTGGTTTGCCACGGTGGGCGGAGGAAGTATCAAGTCAAGTCTGTCCGGCGTGACGAAATTGATATTCGGACACGGATACGGCGAAGTCGCGACCGTGCCGACGTTTTCGCCGGGCCATGGCTGGAAGCCGGGTACGCAGGCGGGCGGTACGTCATGGGTGTCCGTAGGGCACTCCGGCGGATCGGGAGCCGGAGTATCGACCTTGATGACAAAATTCTGCTCCCAAGATATCGGCCCGAACGAGAACGCGCCGCCAGGACCCGTGACGGTCTGAGCAATCTGCGTCACGCCATCACCGCTGAACAGTCTGACGGTGACCCCTTCGATCCCTTGTTGGTTAGGCTGGGTCGGACTGTCGCACGGAAGCGACGGAATCGGCTGTGGGCAGGTGGGAGTAGGCTCGTAGCCAGGTGGGTTAAGACCCGAACCCCACGGCCACGGAGCCATATCTAGGAACTTGAACCCCGAGAGCGTTATGGGCTGCCAGTTCCCGAACAGCACTTGGATTTCCGCGCCGGGAGTCACCGTAATCGGATACGGGTTGACAGGGTTGCCGCCGCCGTTCACCGGCGCCCTCTGCACCCATCCTTCGTTTGGCGGTATGATCTCTCTAATGTAATAGATGGTCTGCCCGTTCAGCACCGGCAAGCATACCGTAACGCAGCCGGTCTGATCGGTTGAGACAGGCCCAAGTACAACCACTCCCTGGGGCCGCTCGATCTGGAACTGCCAATTGGGAATTAGCGGTTCCAAGTTCGGTGGGTTGGTTATATCGACATCGCGGATGTGGTTTCCGTTTACGTCGCGGAACTTGCATATGGTAACCCTGGCTCCCGCAGTAACGAGAACAGACACCAGCGCCGGGTCTTCCAAGGTGCGCGGCAAACCGTTGCACCAGTTGGAGTAGAACGACAATCTTCCGTAATAACAGCCGGGAGCGATCGACTGATCGACGTTCCAGATGTAGGAGTTCTGGATAGTACTTGCAGCGCAGACGTAGTTCTGGCTGAGACCTGGCACTGGAGTAAACGTAGAGTCCAGGATCTCGAATACATACGGCGAGCTGCAGGTGGTGTTGTACTTAATGCACCAATCAAACCGTACTGTTTGGTCGCCGCAGTTGGAAACGCTTGCCGGAGGCGCCGGGGTGCGCGACAGACAAATACCTGGATTCGTGATGCTGTCAGCGAGAGGACTGCTTGCGGTCCATAGCACCAGTAAGCTCAGGTACAACATTAGCTTGAGAGGTTTGCAGTGGATCAAGTTCATCTCTCCCTTCCTTGTAGGATGTTTGAGTAGGGAATGGTGACGCAAGCAGAGGTCGGAGATGCCGCGCCTGGCGAGCTACGCGCCCGTCCGACTGCCATTTACCCAACGCCAGTCCGCAGTTAAACACTCAGTCACACATGATCTTTATATGCGCCTGCTGTGTCAGCAAGTTATCTTAAAGTTTGCCATCTTAATGGCGGCAAGCTTGACATCATCTAGGGTGAGCAAGGAGGAATGAGGCCAGATCTCGGGGAACACCGCTGTATGCGAGGGTAGCTGCAGTACTTAACCCCGACGGAAGGGCAGGATTTTACCAATGCAAGTTCGAGTATGTCCCAAGTGCGGCGCCGAAAACAGGCAAGACAGGGCCTCCTGCTCAAATTGTTACGCGACGCTTGCGGAAGTCGAGCTTCCCGAGAGTAATGTCGCCCACTCTGCGCCGAAAACCACAAAAGCATCCGACGCCACCGTGCAATCGGAAATCAGACCCAGGCCGATCACTGAGCCCGGCCTGCAACCGCTTGCGGGGGTTCCCCTTACGGGAGAGACTCCACCACCGCAACCGTCCGGCAGAACCTACAGCCCGCCAATCGGCCCGTCGTTCGCCCGGCCAACCAGGGAATCTGCGGCGCCCAGAAGTATGAGGCCCAACTGGGGCGCGATTATCCTTGTAATCATACTCATCGGCGGCGGTGCATTCGCAGGCTGGTGGTTCTTCCTCAAGCCTAAGGACCCAGCGGCGGTTGTGCAGAAGATGCTAAATGCTGCCAAGGCCAAGGATATCGAGAAAGCCAAGGAGTGCTTGAGCCAGTCCAGCCTTAATATGATCAAGAGCATACCAGGCGGCGAGAAGATGTTTCTTCAGGGTCCCGGATCGAGCCAAGATGCGGAGATACTAGGCACGACTTACGAGGGCGACAAGGCAATTGTCGAGATCAAGCCGAAAGAGCAGAGGCAGAATATGCCGCCGGAGCTTTCGACTGTCGACATCGTTCTCGTGAAGGAAGATAAGGAATGGAAAGTCGATTTTGGCGAGACGATGGGCCGCCTTATGAGCAAGGCGTTCAAGAGCGGATTCAAGGGCGGCTTTCGGCGCAGGTAGGAAGATCGATGCTCTCCATACCGCGGAATCAATGTCGCGCTAAATGCAGAAGCGCTATGTCAAGGGAGCGGGATATGCTCCGTCGGCTGCACGCTCGCGGCGGCCGTGACTATGATCGGCGTCAGTTGGGGTGTGCTTAACGCAGATCAGCTTATTGCAGACAATGCGACGGCCGTTTTCGGCAATTGGAAAGATTTCGAGGAATGGTTGGACGCCAAGTCCGGCCGTGAGATGTTCTGATTGTAGCTTACTCCTCATCCCGCCCCGCACAACCACCTGATTACTGCTTTGCCTACAACGAACGCTATAGTTGAGCATTCAAATGACGATAATCATGTAGGAGGCAGGTTGGCAAACCTTGCTCGCTGCTGCAGGAGGTAACTGGACGACGTGATTTTGAGCGCACTTTTCGGCAAAGAGGGCACCGTCGGCATCGACATAGGCTCCAACAGCATCAAAGTGGTGGAGATCGAACCAACTTCCCGCGGTTGGGAATTGGTCAACGCCGCAGTCACGCCCACGCCCAAAGAAGCCATCAAGGATGGCGTCATCATCAACGTTGTCGAGGTCTCCCACGAGCTGCGTTCTATGATGAAAGAAACCGGAATCAAGGCCACCGGTGCGATATGCGCCATATCGGGTGCTCAGGTAATTGTCCGGCAGGTGCAATTCCCCAAGATGCCCGAAGCAGCCCTGCGCAAATCCATCCGGTATGAAGCAAGCAAGTATATATCGGCCTCTATGGAAGACAGCGTGGTCGAGTTCGAGATCTTGGGAGATGCGGATGAGGGCAACATGAACGTGATGCTCGTTGCCGCTCCGCGAGAGATGATCGACAGCAGGGTCCACGTTCTTGAATCCGCCGGTCTCGAACCGCTCGTGATAGACGTCGAGGCATTCGCGCTGATTCGATCACTTGTGGAGTTCAGCGCGACCGACGAGTTCAACCACCGAACAGTGGCTCTCATTGATATGGGAGCAAGCCACACTGACGTGAACATTGTATGCAAAGGCGAGTTCGCACTGACTCGCAACATACCCATCGCCGGAGATAGCTTCACCAACGCCATCAAATCGCTCACGGGAGGCTCGTTCGAAGACGCTGAACGTCAGAAATACGAGATGGCCGGGCGTGGACTCCTCGACCAAGCTTCGGTCGCCGAGGAAGAGAGCAGGATTTGGAGAGTGGTTCAGCCACTCGTAGACGAGCTAATTCGCGAGATCAGGCGTTCTATTCACTATTACCAGTCGCAGTTCCCGGAGGGCAGCCCTGAATCCGTTGTAAGCAAGGTGATCCTCACCGGCGGCACCGCCAGAATCAGTGGCATGGACGAGTATATGTCATCCAAACTCAATGTCCCGACTAGTGTTGCCGATATATTTAAGCAATCTGCCATCTCGCCTGGTCAACTGCCGCCCGAATTCGTTGCCGAACACGGCTTAGTTCTTGCAGTCGGAGCCGGGCTGGCTGTAAAGGAATTGATCCCAGACTCTAAACAGAAGGCCGCGGCCTAGTCGAGAGGTCCGATGAGTCTATCTCGAGCCGGCTCACGGGCCGGATAGCTGAAAGGAGTTTCTTAATATGCCTTCAATCAATATGATCGCTCCCCGGCGCGCCGAGAAACGGCGGCTGGAGCGCGACATGCGAAGATTGGCGGCGGTCATCCTTCTGGAGTTGGTTTTCGGTGCCTGCCTTGGAGGCTGGTTTTGTACGAAGTTGTGGACAACCTCCAATAGGCTGGCAGAAATCAACACGCAGCTCAACAAGCTGCAGCCGAAGGTCGAGGAAATCGAGTCAAATGAGGCGGCAACCGCCGCGCTCAAGCCCAAGCTCGATTTGCTGAACCAGGCCAAGGCACGCACGATGCGCTGGTATACCACCCTCGATAAGCTGACGATGAGCATGCCGTCGGAAACCTACCTCACGCGCATCTCCACCGTGAAATCCACACCGGAGGACACAGCGGTGAACGTAAACCTCAACGGCGTCGCGCCCTCGCAGAGCAGGGTAGGCGAAGCGATGATCCGGCTGCAAAACGTACCGGACTTCCAGACCGTTGACCTGCACTTCACCCAGAAGACAACCGTGGGCGACCTGCCAGCGGTCGAGTTCGAAATTGGAGCCGCGATGAAACCCGTTGATCAGCCGAAAGAAGGAGGAGCCAATGGCACTGGTCAGTCTTAAGCCCTCGTCCAAGACCGTCACCGCGCTCATCATTATAGCCGTGGTGCTTTTCTTCGGCTGCGTTCTGGCATATATGGCCGCCGCAAGTAAGCTCAAGAGTTCCCAGGCAGAACTTGAGGCCGGCGAGAAAAAGGTGGCCGACGCCGAACAGATAATCCTGAAGCTGGAGAAGGCGAAGCTGGATTACCTCGACGCCCGTTCCCAGTTGAGATTCCTAGAATCATCGGTCACCAGTCAGTCGTATGTTCCAACACTTCTCAAACAGATCGAACGTTTAGGCGAGTCGGTGAACCTGAAGGTGCTGGGAGTCCGCCCGCAACCGGCTCCGCCTTCAGCCCAGCCGACCAGGACGCTTTCCAGCGGCGCGAAGGCGGCAAGCGGCGATGTCGAGGGGGCATCGGCAGAGAAATCTGGCGCGACGTTCGGCGCAGCTCCTCAGTCACCGCCTCCGCCTTATGACGAGCTGAAGATTGACCTGGAGCTCGAAGGCAAATACATGAACTTGCTAGACTTTCTCTATAGCCTGACGAGTTTCCCTAAGATCGTTGCCGTCAACTCAGTCGAGATATCTCCGGCCGCCAAGGCCGATGACTACGGCTTCGGCCCGCCGAAGCTCACCATAAAGATCAACGTCACAGCCTTTATATTCAAGGAAGGCCAGCAGGCCCCGGCGCCTCCTGCGCCGCCGGTCACAAGCCAAGACCTCGAGAGAAACAGGAGGGCCGGTCATGAAGCTGGATGAGAAGCAGAAACAAGTGTCACAAATGGTAGCCTTAGGGCTGCTTACCGTGATATGCCTAGGCGTAGTTTCGTTTCAGTTCATGGGACGCAAATCGGCGCCACCGCCAGCACCGGTAAACCCAGTAGACCCGCAGACGGCTACCGCAGGCGCGGAGCCGATCGACAAAATTGCCGACGCTGTTCCAATGGTGTTCCCGGACCTGGGCATCAGCCCGAAGCGCAGGGACCCGTTCATGCCGCAAATGACGGCGTCAACCGTGCCCGTCGAGAACAATAGGCACGTGGTCCCGAAGAGCGAGCGTGTAAAAGCGACTAATATTACGCCAAACCCGTGGACGAAAGTCCCGTCGATTCCGCCTGTTACGCCAAAGGTAGAGCAGGTCACTACTTCGTCCAACAACGGACAGGCGAACCAGTCCGCAACCGACCCCGATCCGTCGTTTGCCCTGACCGGAGTAATAAAGGGCAGCAACAACGTTGCGATCATCAGGGTGGGCGGAAACGAAAGGCACGTTGTCTCACAAGGGCAGACGATAAACGGCCGCTATAAAGTGATTTCAGTAACGGACGACGGCGCGGTGCTGTCGTGCAACAGCCGCCGTATTCAGCTCAAGCTAGGAGGAATCAATTAGCATGTCATTGCGAGCGTTCGCCGCTATGAAGTCGGCAAGGCGAGTCTTGGTAGTTAGCCTGGCGCTCGTCGGGCTACTGTGTTGCGCCGCGCCTGCGGATAGGGCGATAACCAAAGTAGATGTATTTGACTGGGTCGACCGCGTCGCAATACGCGTTCAGGCCGACAGCGAACTGGTGATGACACCTATCAGGTCGGCAATGGGCCGCTACGCGGCGTTCCAGTTCCCTTTCAAGTTGGCCACCAAAGGAAGACTTGTAGGAATTCACTCCGGGGGCATTCACAATATCCGTTACGGTAACTTCCAAAGCAAACCGGCAACAACGAGAATCGTTGCCAACACCAGGAACTATGTCAGCTACTCCACGGTTTGGTCAGCCGATCGCAGGACCGTCGAGATTAGCGTCTGGAAACAGGGTTACAAGCAGGCAAAGTCCAAGATCAGCGGGATTGCGGCTCTACCCTTTGCGACGGCCGATCCGATCCAGAAGGTGCTGCCTTTCGTTGAAGAAAGAACCGCCCCGGAAGCAACGCCCGAGGCGCAGAAGCCCAATGACCAGCCCGCCAACGACGAAGTGGTAGCAGTGCCGCCGCCTGCGGCTTCGCCGAAACCTCGTGTAGTAGCTAAGGCGCCGACTGCCTCGGAACCAAAGTCTGTAGTTTCCGGCAGCACCAGCGGCAAGAGCATCTCGCTAAATTTCCTTGGTGCCGACATCAATGACGTTCTCAAGGCTCTGTCTATTCAAAGCGGGAAAAACATTGTGTCGAGCAAGGACGTCACGGGCACCGTTACCCTCAGTTTGCAGAACGTAGGCGTCGAGGAGGCTCTCGACTACGTCGCGAAACTGAGCGGTTACAGCTACGCAAAGCTCAACGACACTTACATCGTCGGCCAGAGAGACGCCGTTAAGAACCTCACGTCCGGATCTAGCGAGGAGACGAAAGTGGAGGTTGTTGCCATCTCGAACGCGGCGGTCGAGGACGTGATGGAGTTTCTCAAGACCGAGTATCCAGGTGTTAAGGTGACCAGAGGTGGGGGAGGCAAAACTGGCGGAACGCCTGGCGGTTTTCTTATGCTCAGCGGCCCGGAAGATATGGTCGAGAAGGCGCGATTGTTCGTCGGCAAGATCGATGAGTCGATGAAACAGCTTGTGGGCGAAGCCACCACCGAACTTTACGAGGTCAAGTACGTCGACGGTTCGGAGCTTGCTGCCACCCTTACGGCAAGTGTGCCTAGAGTCAACGTCAGCTATGCGCCCGCGGAAGGATTTGATCTTCAAGGACCCTCGGCTATCACCGTGATGGCCGAGACTGGCTCGACCGTTCAGCAGGCAGCACAGGCACCCAAGAAAGAAGTTAGGCCAAGGTCGCTGTTAATTTCGGGACCTTCGACTGCCGTGAAGCAGGCCGTCGAGCTTGCCCAAAGACTTGACGTGAAGGCGCCGCAGATCAAGATCGAAGCCAAAATCACCAGCCTCACAGAATCCGGTGAAAAGAAACTTGGGCTTATGTGGGAGTGGGACGAGGTTGTCCGAAACGGTGATTCAGCAAGTAAGATGCTTCTCGGGCCGCGCAACTACCTATCGACCCTCGAAGCGCTGGTGAAATCAGGGGACGGCGAGCTACTCGCTTCGCCAACCCTTCTCTGTCTCGAAGGCAAGCCGGGCGTGTTCTTCGTCGGTGACGAAGTGCGCTACGTTGTCCTGGTTCAAGTAACGCCTACAGGCACAAATGTAACGACCGAAACCGCTAACGTCGGCGTGCAGCTAAGGGTCGTGGGCGACGTCAGCCCCGACGGCTACATAACTCTCAATCTGCACCCCGAGGTTAGTGTAATCAAGCTCGTATACGATAAACAGGCCAACATCAACTTGCCCACCATCACCCGAAGGTTCACGGATCACGTGGTGCGGGTGAAGAGTGGAGAAACACTGGTTATTGGGGGGCTCATCCGCAATGAGGAGCTCGACGAGCTGAGCAAGGTCCCCGTGCTCGGAGACCTTCCTTTCTTCGGCCACCTGTTCAGACACAGCGCAAAAATTAAGGAACGATCGGAGGTCGTGATGTTCCTGAAGGCCGACATCATCTACAAATGATGTTCGGGAAACCAAGGACGTGACGCTTAAGCGGCTTGTCATCCGGGGCGAGCGTTGATAGTATTCGCCCTGTGTTGCCCCGCCGTGATGCTTGCGGCGGGGCAACTGTATTGACCAGATGGACGGCAAGGACAAAAAGACCTGCTTAGGGTCTAGCATTCCTAAATCTTAGCCGATAGAACTAATAGGAGCAAGCAACGAATCAAGCTCCTCTTTTTATCCGACACAATGTTCCCCAAACTCGCCAGTTTGGGTTGGACACGCCGCCCGTGCTTCCGAGCGGCTGTGTGTGTGAGGGTCTGATGCAGAAATCCGAGCCGGTAGGACAAATATTCGTGAAGCTGGGCCTTATTACCAAGGAACAGCTCAACATGGCCTTGGAAAAGCAGAAGCTCTTGAAGCGGCAAGAATCAATCGGAGACGTGTTGGTAAGCATGGGCCTTGTCTCTGAGAGGGATAGAGTACGCGCTTTGGGCGAGCAGTGGTCCGTGCCTTTCGCCGAGCTTGTCGATATAGAGGTTGAAGAGCCCGTCCTCAAGCTTGTCCCACAGAACATCGCGCGAAAGCTAAAGGTTCTTCCGATCGCCAAGAAAAATGGCAAGCTCACGCTGGCTATGAAGAACCCGCTGGATATCTTTGCCATCGACGAAATAAGGCTGATGACCGGCCTGGAGGTAGAACCTGCCATCGCCTCCGAGGAAGACATCCTCAACGCTATCACCAAGCTCTATCAGTCCGAGGCCAGCGTCACTGAGCAGGTCGATAGCGTTATAAAGGAGTTCGATACCAAAGACATCGACTTCACAAGCGCCGACGAGAACGGCGACGACGAAGACATATCGATCGAGCAACTCCGCGAACTCTCCGAGGGCGCCCCGGTCATCAAGCTGGCAAATCTTATCATAAGCCGGGGCATTAGCGACGGCGCCAGCGACATACACATCGAACCGGGCAAGGACATGGTCAGAGTCAGGCTTCGAATTGACGGTATCCTCCAAGAAGTGATGCAGATACCAAAGAAAGTGCAGCCCTCGCTGACCTCACGGTTCAAGATAATGTCGGAAATGGACATAGCAACCAAGCGTACTCCGCAGGACGGCCGAATCAGCGCCACAATCGACAACAAACAGTACGACTTCCGCGTCTCTACGCTGCCTTCGGTGCACGGGGAAAAGATTGTTTTGAGAATTCTCGACAAGAGCGCAATCTCGATTGGCTTGCATAAGCTGGGACTGCTCCCGGAAACCCTGGAGAAGTTCGAGAACGTCATCTCGCGCACCTACGGCATTATTTTGGTCACCGGACCGACCGGCAGCGGCAAATCTACAACTCTGTACTCAGTTCTTTCTAAGCTCAATTCCGGCGAGAAGAACGTGCTCACCATCGAAGATCCAGTCGAATACGAGCTTCCAGGACTTACCCAGGTGCAAATCAACAATCGAGCAGGACTTACCTTCGCCGCCGGACTCAGAACTATGCTCCGCCAGGACCCCGACATCGCGATGGTCGGCGAGATTCGCGACGCGGAGACGGCCACTATCGCAACGGAAGCGGCGCTTACCGGACACCTGGTACTTTCGACTCTGCATACCAACGATGCTCCGGGTGCTCTAACAAGACTGATAGATATGGGCATAGAGCCGTTTTTGATCTCCTCATCGGTGATCGGCGTAATGGCTCAAAGGCTGGTGAGGTTGGTGTGTCCGAAATGCAAGGAGCAATATCAACCTCCAAGGGACGCCGTCCGTAGGTTGGGAATCGAGTTGGACGGCGACACAAAGGTTACATTCTACAGAGGCCGCGGGTGCGATCATTGCCGCGGCAGCGGCTACAAAGGCCGGATCGGAGTCTACGAACTCTTAGTTGTCGATGACAGAATACGCGATCTCGTCCTGCAGAAAGCCTCCTCGCACGTATTGCGCGAGGCGGCGATCGAGTCGGGAATGAAAACGCTCAGAGACGACGCCATCACCAAGATACTCCTCGGGCAGACCACGCTCGAAGAGTGCCTAAGGGTCATTTATGCAGGTTAACACAAACACGGAGGCTGACATTGTCGGAACCGCTGCTCGAAGAGATTAACTTTCATTCGCCGGACTCCAGCGCCAAGAGCATCGACATGGTCCACATCGACGATCTCCTACGCGAGGCCGGAGAAAGGCAGGCGTCAGACCTACACATTACCGTCGGGCTTCCACCGATGATAAGAGTAGACGGCGCGCTTCAGGCACTTCCCTATGTAGTACTCTCACCAAACGACACACAGCGACTGCTCTATGATATCCTCAGCACCGATCAGGTCACCAAGTTCGAACAGTCCAAGGAGCTCGATTTCTCGTATGGCGTCAGGGGTGTAGGACGCTTCAGGGTGAATGTCTACCGCCAGCGCAGCAGTGTGGGCGGAGCCCTGAGGGCAATACCCGACCGCATTCCTACCTTTGAACAACTCGGCCTGCCGACATTGCTGCGAGAACTCAGCAGGAAGCATAGCGGTCTCATCCTAGTCACAGGCCCCACCGGAAGCGGCAAGTCTACCACCATCGCCTGCATGATCGACACCATCAATTCCGAGAGTCCGGTGCACATAATGACCATTGAGGACCCCATCGAGTATCTCCACAGGCACAAGCGGGGAATGGTCAACCAGCGCGAACTCAATACCGATACCGACTCATTTCATAATGCCCTTCGCGCCGTATTGCGCGAGGACCCGGATGTCATACTCGTCGGCGAGATGCGCGACCTCGAAACCATAGCCGCAGCCCTGACTCTCGCCGAAACAGGACATCTCGTCTTCGGGACCCTGCACACTCGCAATGCCCCGCAGACCATCGACAGGGTAGTAGACGTGTTTCCACCACACCAACAGGACCAAATAAGAGTGCAGCTTTCGAACACAATCGAGGCTGTTATCGCGCAACAGTTGATCCCCCGCATAGGCGGAGGGCGTGTCGCGTCTCTCGAGATCATGGTTGCTACTTCGGCCATTCGCAACCTAATACGCGAGGGCAAGACCTACCAAATCTACAGCGTGCTCGAAACTGGCGCCCAATACGGGATGCAAACTATGGATAAAGTCCTGGCCGAACTCCATCGCTCCGGCAAGATTACGGCAGAAGAGGCTATGTCTCGCTGCATTGATAGGGAAAATCTGAAGCGGCTCCTTCAAGGAGGTTGATAATACGCGATGCCCAGTTTTGCTTACACAGCGCTAGACGACAACGGAAAAACCATTAAGGGCAAAATGGAAGCCGAGAGCGAAGCCCTCGTGATGACCAAACTTCACGAGCAGCGCTACCATATTCTCTCGCTTACTGAAGACAAAACCAGGTCCAAGCAGGCAGCAGGCAGCGGGTCCAAACGCAAGGTCAAGCTCAACGCGATGGTCATCTTCAGCAGACAATTCGCCACGATGATCGATGCGGGCGTGGCTATTGTGCGTTGCCTTGACATTCTCGAGGGTCAGACCAAAGATCCTGTTCTCAGACCCGTCATAGCAGCGTGTAAGAAGGATGTCAAAGGTGGCCTGAGCCTTAGCGACGCCTTCAGTAAACATCCCAACGTCTTCTCCAGACTCTACGTCAATATGGTCAAGGCGGCTGAGGCTGGTGGTATTCTCGACAAAATACTCGACCGCCTCAGCGAGTTCCTCGAAAAGGAACAAGAGGTGAGGGGAAAAATCAAGTCCGCCATGATCTACCCGATCTTGGTATTGGTCTTCGCAGTGTCGATGGTAATCGCGCTGTTCATCCTTGTGCTTCCCAAATTCAAGGAACTATTCGAGTCCATGAACATCCAGATGCCTGCGGCCACGCGGATGCTCTTCGGCATAAGCACCGTCATGCGTGAATACTGGTATGTGCTGTTCGGAGGCGCTGCGGCTATGGTGATGTTCTACCGATGGTATCGCGGCACGGATGCCGGCTCCTGGCAGATCGACACGCTCAAGCTCAAGTTTCCGGTAGTCGGTGAACTGGTACAGAAGATGGCCATATCACGCTTCTCACGCACATTTGCCACGCTTATTGCTAGCGGCGTTCCGATGATGAAGTCGCTGGAAATCGTCGGCGAGACATCTGGAAACCGGGTTATCAGCCGTGCCATTGAAAACGCCAGAAGCGCAATCCGAGAAGGTCAGAAGATCAGCACTCCGTTGCAACAGAGCGGATTGTTTCCAGGAATGGTCACTCACATGATCGACATCGGCGAAGAAACTGGTCGCCTTTCGGAGATGCTTACCAAAGTTTCCGATTTTTACGACCAGGAAGTAGACAATGCCGTCAAGGCGCTAACCTCAATGATCGAGCCGTGTTTGATCGTGGTGATGGGCGGCATAGTTGGGTTCATTGCGATCTCGATTATGGCGCCGATATTCAAGCTCATCAGCGCCATTAGCTGATTGCGGGACGCACGGAAGCGCTCCGCGTTAGCCAACCGCGAAGGCAGCGAGACCTTCGCACGAACGACTTTGAACGGAGAGAGGAAGCGTATGCGGACGGGAAACATCCGAAAGCTAAGCGAAGAAGAAATCCAGGAACGCCTGGCTCAGTACGCTAAGAAGCCGGATCACAAGATCAGGGACGAGATTGTGCTCCAATATGCGAACCTGGTGGAGAGCATAGGACGCAGGTTTATGGGAGCTTGTGAGCCATTGGAAGACCTCGTCCAAGAGGGCTACATCGGCCTGATAGCGTCGGTAGACAAATACGACGCTAGCAAACAAGTCAAGTTCTCAACTTACGCCACGCACTTCATCATCGGCCAGATCAAACACTACTTGCGAGACAAGGGCAAGATCATCAAGGAGCCCGCGTGGTTGCAGGAGCTGAACCAGCGTATGACCAGAGTCATCGAGTCGCTGCATCAGCAGTATGGTCGCCAGCCCACTGAAAAAGAAATAGCCGATGTCATGAAGATGCCCGAGAAGACCGTGCGCGAACTGCTCACCACGCGTGAGGTCTTCAAGGTAACATCGCTGGACGGAGACAAGGACACGTCGGCGGGAAATAGGGACACGGAGAAGATCAAGGATCAGAAAGTAGTCACCTTTCAGCTCCCGATAGAAGACAAGATCGTCCTTGAGACGGCGTTGGACAGACTCAAGGATATCGAACAGCACGTGATAGCCGATCACTTCTACAGGGGTCTGAACCAGACGGAGATAGCGAAGAAGCTCAACATTAGCTGCAACTACGTCTCCCACATCCTGCGAAACGGAACCAAGAAGCTTAAGAAAATACTGACGACAGACGAAATTCGAGATGCCCAGATGCAACGCGCTCTCGTATCACGTCGCACAGGCGCCAACAAAGCCGAAACTTCCAAGAGTGAGTGGCCCGTGATCGACCCGGTCACTGGGTTGTTCAACCACGATTATCTATTGCAACGATTGGACGAGGAGATCAGCCGAGCGTTCAGAGGAAACTACAAGGTCGTATTCATGCTGCTCAACGTCTGCCTCCCCGACGATGTCGACAGCTATGTAAGGCTAGTGAGAATGGACGACGTGCTCTACACCATTGGCCAGTCCGTGCGCAACTGCGTGCGCAAGGTCGACGTCGTAGGTCGAATGGGCGAAAGCTGCTTCGGCCTGATCCTTCCCAACACTACCGGCCAGCACAAAACGGTCAGTAACCGCATACGCGATATGGTCTCGTCAATACAAATCGAGTCCGGTAAGCGCGGGAAGAAGATAACTGCCAGCGTTCACTTCGGCGTCGCCAAATATCCTGCTGAGGCACAGGACAGCCAAGGGCTGATCCAAAAGGCCTGCGAGGACTTGGGCATAACCTTCGACGAGATCACAAGACAGCCAGAGCCGTTGGATCGAGCAGCTTGACAGAGGACACCGCATCAGGCTTTTTTGATCGGGCGTCCCCTCGAATGGGGCGCCTTTTTCCTCTGGTAGGTGGACCCAGCGGAACTACCCTTTCTTTGACGCCGCCTCATCCTTAATGAGATCATAAACCTAATTGGGCTTTAGACGGAAATTGGAGCCTTGCTGTGCCAATGGGTAAAGGTAGACAGAAGCTCTAGCACTGCCCCGGCTTGTGAAATGCAAGCCGGGGCAGTGTTTAGTGGGGAGGTGTTTACCTCTTGATGGAGTAGAACGCATTGATGCCGGGGTAAACCGCCGCCTCGGCGAGGTCTTCCTCGATCCTGAGAAGCTGGTTGTATTTTGCAACACGCTCACTGCGGGCCGGGGCGCCGGTTTTGATCTGACCGGCATTTGTCGCAACAACTAGATCGGCAATAAACGAGTCCTCGGTCTCTCCCGAGCGGTGGCTCACAATCGCCGTCATATTGTTGCGCTTTGCCATCTCAATGCAGTCAAGGGTTTCCGTAAGACTACCGATCTGGTTTACCTTGATCAAGATGGCGTTGGTGGCTCTGAGTTCGATGCCTTTCTTCAATCGCTCGGTGTTGGTAACGTAGAGGTCGTCACCCACTATCTGGACTTTGTCGCCGAGACGCTGGGTAAGCTTTACCCATCCGTCCCAGTCATCCTCGCTCATACCATCTTCTATCGAGATAATCGGGAACTTCCCGCAGAGCGACTCAATGTAATCTACCATCTCGTCGCTCGTTCGTGTCACGCCTTCTCCCTCGAAGTGATACTTGCCGTCCTTATACATTTCCGTAGCGGCAAGGTCAAGAGCAATGTGGAACTGGTCACCTGGTTTATAGCCGGCGTTGTTGATTGCTTCGAGGATGACTTCGATGGTTTCTTCAGAGGTTTTGAGATTGGGCGCAAAGCCGCCCTCGTCGCCAATGGCAGTAGAAAGTCCCTTGGCTTTGAGCACCTTTGCCAGGTTGTGGTAGACCTCAGCGCACATCCGCAGGGCATCGGCCCAACAACTCGCCCCGGTCGGCATTACCATAAACTCCTGAATATCGACCGTATTGTCGGCGTGCTTGCCGCCGTTTAGAATGTTCATCATCGGGACGGGAAGTGTTTTGGCGTTGGTTCCGCCGAGGTAGCGATAAAGCGGCAGTCCTGTAGACTCCGCCGCAGCCTTCGCACAGGCAAGGCTTACTCCAAGGATCGCGTTTGCACCGAGCTTGCCCTTATTTGGAGTGCCATCCAGATCGATCATAGTCTGGTCGATGGCTACCTGTTCCGTCACTGGGACGTTGATCAACTCTGGTGCAATAATCTCGTTGACGTTTCTGACAGCCTGCTGCACGCCCTTGCCCAGGTATCGGCTCTTGTCGCCATCGCGAAGCTCTACGGCCTCGTGGGCACCTGTGGAAGCTCCCGATGGTACTGCGGCACGGCCGACGGTTCCATCGTCCAGATACACCTCGACCTCAACGGTAGGATTGCCGCGCGAGTCCAATATCTCCCGTCCTATGACCTCTTCAATCGTTGCACTCATCATTGCCTTCACCTCGAAACAAGGATTATCGGAATTATCAGGCCTCTCTGCCAGCCTTCCGGCCAAAAACCCTCCAATTATAGCACCCCGGCATGGTGAAGTAAACCGAAAGAACAACACGCACGTTTTTTGGTGTTGCGGAATGGCCAATGTGACCTAAACTCATTTTTGCGGGAGAGCTCTTGCTGTGTCACGGACAAGAGCCGCACTTCCCGCCGTTGGTTTACCACGCCCCTATGGCTTAACGGTCCATCGCGAGTTCAGTTCTCAGCCCTGACCTTCTCAGCACAGTAAGCTAGGAACCGATCTCTTGCTGGAAGCATCGTCATTTCCTCGCCTAAGATTACGTCAAGCCCAATATCCAATAGTGCCTCGATGAGGTCTTCTCTTGGCAGTTCTTCCATGCCGTATCGGGTAATTAGATGGTCCATCAGATCGTCCATCTTGCCCTGTGTGCTCGCACTAAGCTCCAGTTTCACGACAGTCACCTCCGTAGCGTGTTTACCCACTCACAGCGCCATTGGCCCACATTCAGCTCAAGCGAAGCCGGCACAGACTAAACGTCAATGGTGTAGCTTCCGAAGATTTTAGTGTAGGTGGTAAATCATATGGCATCATTCCAGGGACAAAGTTCGTTGGATTCCGACCCGCAGAAGGCGATCAAGGCACTTACAGGTGCGAGGAAGGCATCGGTACTTTTGGTCGCGCTTGGCAGCGAGGTCACCTCAGCCGTGATGCAACAGCTCTCACAAGACGAGATCGAGCGGCTAACGGCCGAAATATTGCTGCTGCGCAAGATTGACCCCGAGGTGCGCAACCACGTCATCAATGAGTGCCGCACGGCTCTCGGAGATGACAGCGCTTTCGGTGGAGCCGAATACGCTCGCGAAGTATTGGAGCAGGTACTGGGCGAGGCCAAGGCCAAGGAACTTTTGGCCCGCCTAGGCTCCGGGGCGGCGGGAATTAGTGCGTTCAGATGGCTGCGCACTGTGCCTGGCCGCCAGTTGGCAAAATGCCTTATTGGCGAGCGGCCGCAAGTCATCGCGCTGGTGCTTGGTCATTTAGCTCCCGATCAGGCGGCGCAGGTTATGTCGGCATTGCCGGACAATCTAAGGGGCGAGGTAGCATTGCGTTTGACCACCATGCAACCAACCGACCACGACTCGGTTAAACACATTGCGGAGGTGCTCTATCAGAAGGTCTCAGCCCAGGAAGCGCAAGGAGCCAGTCAAGTGGGCGGCAACAAGGCTGTAGTTGAGATACTAAACAACGTCGAGCGCAGCACCGAGAAAAAGATACTCGACTACCTTGCACAAGTGGACGAAGCAGTTGCTCAGCAGATCAAAGAGAGCATGTTCACTTTTGACGACCTGCTTAGCGTAGACGACCGCTCAATCCAGATTATTCTGAGAGACGTCCCCCAAGAAGACCTAAGGTTGGCGCTAAAAAGTACGTCAGACGAGATGAAGGAGCTTTTCTTCCGAAACATGTCGCAACGCGCGGCTGAAACCCTAAAAGAAGATCTCGAGGCGAGTGGGCCGACGAAGCTAAAAGACATTGAGGCCGCCCAAAGCCGTATAGCCAACATTGCACGGACCCTCGAGGAAGCCGGAGAAATAAGCCTGCGTCAAAGCGAGGACGATATTGTGGTTTAGCCCCAAAGGAAGCATATACGCAAATGGACGGCGTCCAACGGGACGCCGTCCATTTCTTTGTCCTTATCCTGAGGATTGCCAAGCTCAGCGGCTTGGCCCAACCTTATACACCGAAGCGGCTAGCGGCTTCCAATCCATATCGCACTCTTCTACCAGTGCGAAAAGCGCTTCTTCAGGACTACCGCCATGGACCATATAGTTGGGCACTCTACGATCCAAATTACCGGATGCCAACACTACAACACCGTATTCCGCGGATATCCTCGCAAGCACCTTTCCAACCGTCGTATCTTTCTCCAGAATGGTAAGGGCCTTGCTCGAGCTCTTTGGGTCGAACTGGGCAGGCAGCATGACATACTGTGAAAACTTGCAAGCGCCGTAGCTCCAAGTAATCCTTGCAACTCGCGCTCTTTTGCAACTCTGGGCACCGGCCACACTGAGCTTGACCACAAAATCGCGGTTCTTGGACACATAGCCGCTGGGCGTGGTGATATCGGACGTCATCTCCACGCCACAGCTCACTTCGTTGGGCAGAAATGCAACCTTGCACGGCACTGGCTCCGCGTTTCGGGTCTGTAATCGCAGAGAATATATGCTAGCGTTCCTAGTTGCGCCCTCGGTTTTGACAGCCACCGATATTCCGGCTTCGTCCATATCATATACTGCTGTCGCAGGCTCGGTGCTTCCCCATGGGCCTATGATGCGCACTGTGCCGTCCTGATTCGTGCTGCACTGTGTATCGACAGGTTTGCTTCCTACAAAGAATCCGGCAGTGATTGTGCCAAGTGGCGTAAGGTGATATGCCATCCCCATGAGCAACAGGATCGCGAATCCCAAAGCCATAGCCCTAGCCGGAACGCGAACAGTGAACACCCTACCCCAATCTAGATTCCACCATCGCACCGGAGCAGGGGTAGCTCGTCCAGCTTGCTCAATGCGGCTCATGATTGATTCGTGGAATCCCACAGGCAGTTCTACTTCTGGCAGTTCCTCGAGCATCATGACGGTGGCATTGAACTTATTGTATGCGGCCTTGCAAGCAGGACACGATGCCAAGTGCTCTTCAAAAGCCATTCCCAGCTCGGGATCTATAGTGCTCTCCGCGTGGACGGAGAACAAGTCTCGGGCTCTACTGCATTTCATATTTGGATGCTCCAATCGGCCACAAGACTTCCGTGTCCGTGTGGTTACTCTTGCCCTCGTTCCACGTACACTGCTGCCAGGCCACGCCACTCCTCCCAATCAGCATGCCCCAGCCTTAAAAGCCTTTTCCAGTTCTTCGACTGCCTACTTAATCGAAAAGTTCCGGCTCTGACTCCAGTTTTTCCATAAGCGCTAGCCGAGCCCGATTAAGTCTAGATTTCACCGTGCCTATAGGCAAGTTAAGTATCTCTGCGATTTCCTCGTAGCTGCGGTGCTGGAGGTGATAAAGTGTAACAATAATTTTTTGGTAATCTGGCAGCGAATTGATGGCGTTCTGAACTACCCGGGCACGTTCCTTGCTTTCGACTACCTCACTGGGCAGTGGGCCGGCATCCTCGATTTGGCGGTCAACCTGGTTTTCTTCGAGATCGATAGCTTCGTCGAGTGAGACTTGCCTATGGCTCTTGGATTTCTTCTTTTCGTCAAGGTAGACGTTGGTGACTATGCGATAAACCCAGGTGGTAAAATAGGCATCGCCGCGAAAGGTGTGCAGTGAGCTGAAGACCCGGATAAACGCCTCCTGAACCACGTCCATGGCGTCGTCGTAGTTGCCGGCGATTCTATAGGCGAAGTTAAAAACGCGCTTTTCGTAACGGCTGACAAGCTCGTCGAACGCGCCGGGAACACGGTCTTTGCACCGCTGAATGAGAGCACGCTCAATCTCGTGTTCCCTCTCTCTTTCAGCATTCGATCTGGCGTTGTATGGTGTCAAGCCATACCTCAGTAGTAAAGCGCACAGCGCAGCGCTTCGACGCTAGGCAAAAACAAAGACCAATTAAGTTAGCGCGGCATCAAGTGCCTTTCGCTCCTCGTCCGACATGGCCCTCTCACACGCTCCCCCGACAACTCGCTTAACGTAGACACGCGAGTCCTGACGGCCGTAGAGGTTGCTGATGACAATCCCGTTATTGTTGGCATCAAGCAAGGCCACGGCGAAGCTCTGCTCTCCCCCCACGTCGTCGAAGGCATCAAACCGAACAATCCCGACCCGCTGTAAACAGCTCTCAAGTCTTCGGCTCTGATCCGACTGCTTCCCGACGAGCGCATTGATCTGGTCTTGTAATACGCTTAGCGATTCAGAGTGGTTCTGGATGCAGTCCACGATCTCTCCCACGCTGCCATCCGGAATCTTCGCGCCGCGCTTGCTACTTATCCGCGTGAGTCTTCTGGACAGACCTGCCACGCTTACTAGCAAAAGCAAACACACAGCCATAAGGCCGATGATGAAATAGGCAGCTTTTTCCGTAAGAAACCCGACAACCTGCTGCATCGGTGTCTTCCCATCCTCACTCACACCAGTTTCGTCAATTATAACACAGCAGGACGAGCAACTCTAGCAACCTGACAGCTCGAGAGTTTCAGTTTTCCGCGAATCCGTTGCCTCCAGGAAAGTGCTAGCGGAATCACAAAGTCTGATTTGGTGCTCAGGCTACGCCTAGACACTAGATTCTCCCGCTTTGATCGGGTTGACCGTCTCGCCAAACAAAACAGGTTTGCAGTTTGCCAGGGAATGTAGGTGTTGCTATAATGTGACACGAAATGGCGAGCTTCGGGATTGAAGAGGAAGTCTTCGTATGCGAGCCGGAGCGGCCCACGATGCGGTCGTTTTACTACCTCGCTAGGCTCCTGGCCAAAAACCCCGGCTTCTACTACACTCATTCCGCCCACAACTTTGCTCGCGGCGTCGACCTGAAACAGGCGCTGGTTGGCGGTGTTGAACTGAGTACCGACACATTTGACTCAGCGGACAAGGCTGTCGACGACCTGCTGCTTCGCAGGGCCGATTTGGCCTCGGTTTGCTCAGGGCTGATAGTGCCTTTAGGCCATCTTATCGACTGCGATACCCCCACCAACACCTGCGCAATACACGTTCATATCGGCGGGATTGTCGATAAGCGGCGGGTTTACGGCAACATTGTTCACTTCCTACCAGTGCTTTCGCTGTTTACGATAAACTCTCCTTACGTCTCCGGCAGCTACTTCGGACAGTCATATCGGATGCATAAGTCGTGGGCCATCGGGCAGATACGAGATGACTGGACGTATCGGTTCCAAGACATAATACTCTCCAAACGTCTCGGCACGATCGAACTCCGAGTGTGCGACCCGTGTTGGGACATCGAGCGGATACGCTGGCTTGTGAGAGCGGTAGAAGCAATAGCCGGTCTCGAGGTCGAACTTGACCCAAACACAGAGAATTACAACCACCTACGTCCACGTATATGTCAACACGGTTTGATTTCGGAGATTGAGCCTTTGGTCGGTGAGCTGCGAGAACTAGTCGATTTCCCACTTGAGCTTTTGGAGCGCTCGGCTTCCGACGAGGTGAAGGAAGCGTTAGAGAATCACGGTATGGTCGGCGTCTACAGCGCTTTGGACAACGGCTATAGAACAGGGCGTTTTGCTCCGAGAGCGGTAGACAGACGCCAGAAGGTGGGGCTGGCCGAGGGAGTGTTGGGGTTTGTGGGCTATTTTGTGCCCCGACTTCCGTATTATGCTTGGAAGGGGATCAAGGAATCTTGATGTGGGTGTATGTGTTGGCCGCTGTGGTAGCAGCATGGATGATTGGGGTGGTGTTTCTGAGGCGGGTGTGGTTTTATCGGGACCCTCCCCGCTCGCCTGAGCGAACCGGTGATGTAATCGTCGCACCCGCCGACGGACGCGTGGTGTATATACGCAGAATCGACAACGGCGGCATCTATGCAGAAAAGCTCGGCAGGCGGATTGATCTGCCAGAGATAGCTGGCTGCGAATGCAGCCAGGTTGAAGGTTGGGCTATCGGGATATATATGTCGCCGCTTGACGTCCATTTCAACTACTGTCCGCGGCCCGGCAAGGTCGAGAAGATCCACCGCGTCTCAGCGCGAGTGAACCTTCCCATGTTAGATGCTTGGGAGTATATTAGGATGGTATGGCTGAGGCGTATGGTAGATATGTTCGCCCGGCGCTATCATCTTGAAAACGAACGCAACACCATTTTCCTGGACTGCGACCGATTTCGCATAGCGGTTGTGCTTATCGCAGACAAGTTCGTAAATAAGATCAAGTGCTTCGTGGAACCGGGACAAAAGCTCGGCTTTGCGCAGAAACTGGGGTTCATTGAGCGAGGAAGTCAAGTCGACTTACTGATACTTGACAACGACATCGAGTTTGAGGTTGGAATAAACCAGCAAGTGTACGGTGGGAAAACCGTGATCGCTCGGTTTGGAAACCGACCGGCGGTTTCGGCAGATGCGGAGCGGTCTTTGGGCGAGGTTGCCGAATGAAAAAACTGGGTTGTGTGCTGATTCTAGCGATTCTGACTGTTCTTGCCTTTGCCTACAATCAAATCCGTGTGGACCAGATGCAAAAGCAGGTTGCTGAGATAGCCGGAAAGCTCGGACTCGGGATACAGGGCGCGGCAAAGCCCAGCGGCCCGGACTTGATGACCTCGCTTGCTCAGGCGGAGAAGTCGGCTCGTCGCGCGAAGCAATTCTTGAAGCAAGGGAAGTCCTCTCAGGCTCAGGCAGAGCTGGACAAGGTCTTACGAAACCTGAAACGGGCAAATACTGTGTCGAGCAGCATCGTGGGTGATGCGGCAAAGTTCGTTGGCGAAGCCAAGGAACGCGCAGTGAAGGTTTTTCAGAAGGCCTGGAAGCACATATCCGAGGAGGCAAAAACCAAGTAGCGTGGCCCTTGGAATGCTAATACGATGAAGGTCGCAGCGATATTGCCGGCATATAACGAACGCGAGCGTCTGCCTGCGGTGCTGGAAGCGGTGAAGGCAGCGAAGAGCGTGAACGAGATCGTCGTGGTAAGCGATGGGTCGACCGACGGCACGTATGAGTTCGCGGCTGCCGATCCTGCTGTAAAGGCGGTTAAGCTGGAAACAAACCGTGGCAAGGCGGGCGCAATGCGCGCCGGAGCCAACAGCACGGATGCCGACGTAATACTGTTCTTGGACGCCGATTTGCTGGGCTTAAGCGGTGAAAAGGTAGATGCGATTGTGCGGCCTGTGGTCGATGACGAGGCCGACATGGCCATCGGCGTTTTCAAGGGCGGCAGGGGCGCGACCGATCTGGCGCAGTTCCTTACGCCCTACATCTCCGGCCAGCGAGCGATGCGACGCGCGACGTTTCTGAGTATTCCCGAGCTGGAGCACGTAAGATCCGGGGTCGAAACCGCCATAACCAAGTATTTCAGGGCACGCGGGCTTAGGGTGTGTAGGGTTACACTGTCTGGTTGCACACATGTAATGAAGGAAGAAAAGTTGGGCTTATGGAAGGGAGTTTTGAGTCGCATGCGAATGTATTACGACATAAGCAAAATCCTTTTGGACGGCAGAGCCTACAAGACACGAGACGACTCAACGGAGAGACCCGGTGAAAAAGTGCCCTAAGTGCAGATGGAGCAACTATGACCACGATCCCAAGTGTATCGAGTGCTCAGAAACCTCGGCACCCGCACTATAGCGGTCCCGGATTCCGCCTCGGCATCTGAGTCACCAGCCTTCTGCCTGGCTAAAGACTCTTCACGAACCGCAGCACCTCGTCAATGTGACCCTCGACTTTCACTTTGGGCCAAATCTTGCGAATAATGCCGTCTTTGTCGATCACAAACGTCGTCCGCTCTACGCCCAGAAACGTCTTGCCGTACATGCTCTTCTCTTTGAAGACACCGTAGGCGCTGGTAACCGTCTTGTCGGCGTCGGAAAGCAGTGGAAAGGGTAGATGGTGCTTATCGGCAAACTTCTCGTGGCTCTTCACATCGTCAATGCTCACCCCGAGAATAACAGCCCCGACCGCCTCGAACTCAGCCTGCATATCTCGAAAGAAGCAAGCCTCCTTTGTGCAGCCTGGCGTGTCGTCTTTGGGATAGAAGTATAGCACGACGGTGTTCTTGCCTTTGTAGTCGGATAGGCTGATCGTTTGACCACCTGTGGCGGGCAAGGTGAAATCAGGAGCCGCAACTCCCTCTTTGAGCATAGCGATTACCTCTCACTTCTGTGACGTAAGCTCGTCTGTTATACCCCACTCGACACGAAAGCAAACCGTCGCTGCGGCGGAACCAGCTTTGTTACGATAACTGCCATTTCAAGCTAGCTGGAAGATCTTGATATTTCTGCCTTTGCTACGCAGAGACTTCCACAGCCTGACGAGAACGGTAAGCTCCCATACAGCGAAACTTGCGATATCGCTGGTCAAGCAGTTTAGAAATGCTTAGCTTCTCGAGCTCATTTAGGTGTTTTGTAATCGCCGACTTCAGATTACGGGCAGCCAAGTCCACGTTGCGATGGGCTCCGCCCAGCGGTTCGGGAATAACCTCATCGATGATTCCCAGCTTCAGGGCCGCATCGCTTGTGATCTGAAGCGCCTCGGCGGCTTCTTTACCTTTAGTGGGATCGCGCCAGAGAATAGCAGCGCAGCCTTCCGGCGGGATCACCGAGTAGATGGAATGCTCCATCATTAGAACCCGGTCTCCCACCCCAATGCCAATAGCGCCACCGCTGCCGCCCTCGCCCAAAACAACGGCTATAATAGGCGTCTCCAGCGTGGACATGTGCATCATACTGCGAGCTATGGCCTCGCTAATGCCGCGTTCCTCGGCTCCCACACTGCAGTCGGCGGCAGGAGTGTCCACAAAACAGATCACCGGCCTGCCAAATTTGGCAGCCAGCGTCATCAGCCGCATAGCCTTCCGATACCCCTCGGGCTTGGCACTGCCGAAGTTGCGATACTGCCTGTCCTTGAGGTCGCGTCCTTTCTGTTGACCAACGAACATCACCATACGACCATCCATCGAAGCAATTCCGCCAACCATGGCGTGGTCGTCAGCAAACAGACGATCACCGTGGATCTCAGTATAGTCATCGAAAATCAGCCTGGCGTAATCAAGGGTATAAGGCCGTTTCGGATGCCTGGCAAGAAGTGTCTTGTCCCACGGTGTAAGGTTGGCGAATATCTCGGCTAGAAGCCGGTCTCGGTCGGTCTCCAGCGCGGCAATGTCTTCGGTTCTATCTTCTCCGCTGACGGCAGTGATGCGCTTAATCTCGGCTATCTGATCATCAAGCTCAGCTATAGGTTTTTCGAAATCGAGTACGCTCCATGTGTTAGGCGGCATCGTTTTCCTCCTTGTCGAAGCCGCAGAATTGCAAGACCTTCGTAAGAATCGACCTAACTTCGCGGCGGGGCACTATACGGTCTATCATACCGTGTTCGAGCTGGAACTCCGCACGCTGAAAGTTCTCCGGTTGGCGAACCACTTGCGCTTGCTGGCCAACTCGCTGTCCGGCGAAGCCGACCAGAGCGCCGGGCTCCGAGAAGATAAAGTCGCCCACCGAGGCATAGCTCGCGAGCACACCGGCCATAGTAGGATCGGTAAACACAACTATGTAAGGCAGACCAGCCTTATTAAGACGGGCCGCAGCCGCGCAGGTTTTCGGCATCTGCATTAATGAGAGCAGCCCTTCCTGCATTCGAGCGCCTCCGGATGCTGTGAACATTACTACGGGCAGTTTGGCGTCAATGGCGGCTTCCATCGCTCGCACCACCTTTTCGCCCACGACTCCTCCCATACTCCCGCCCATAAACGCGAAGTCGGCAACCCCAATGACAACCTTTATCCCGCCGATATCGGCGGTTCCGGTGACGATGGCATCGCTCAGGCCAGTTTTAGCCGTGTCGCGGTTGACCTTGGATGCATACTCAGGGAACTCCAAGGGATCAGATGGCAGGAGATCGGAATCCATCTCGATGAACGTGCCGTCATCTACGGTCATATTGATGCGCTCCAATGCGCCAAGGCGGTAGTGGTAGCCGCACTTGTTGCAGACTCGCAAGTTCTTTTCAAGCTCTTTGTTGAAGAGTATTTCGTTGCACTTCGGGCATTTGGTCCACAAACCGTCGGGCAGCGCGTCGGCGCTCTTCCGAGCCGCCTTGCGCGAAGCCTTGCCCCCAAACCACTGCGTCATAACCGGAGCCCTCCGTGGAGATAGGTCGTTAGATTTGTAGAAAGGCGCCTGTAACCCAGGAGCTTTCGCCTATTATATCAGATGCGATCAAGCATTGATTCTGGCTATGAACCAGAGCAACAGGATAAAGAACCCAGCCAATGCAAGCGCGGTCACAAACCCGATGATTCTTACGAAAACGAAACGTGAATGTTCATCTCTCACGAGTGGCTTTTGCACTCGCCAAGACCTACCATCTCCACTTCCTTAATTTGAATTAGTTCAATCTCCCGACCACTGGCGTATGGAGAAGCGGTCGAGTTTCTGCTTGGGAAACGGCTTGCCGATCAGGCTATCTATAATCAGCGCAATCAAGCCAATAGGCAAGAACGCCAATACGCCATAATGTAGCAAGTTCTTAAGTCTGAGTAGACCCCAATCCCAATCATAAGCGCAGGATAAGCCTGCAGAACCATTCCATCAATCCAGCCGAACTACACCCGACATCCTCCTGCGAACGCGCCGATGAGATATTGTAACACCCATTCCATCGCGACGCACAATACCGTCTGCTGAATCGCGCGCTTCTGGGTAAACTACCAGTGAGGAGACTAGGCTATCGACTCTTTCGGTGGATGTAATGTAATCCGCGGCGCCGAGGAAAAGGAGTTGGGCAATGAGAACCACAGCGATGATTTTTCTAGCACTTGGGGCATTGGCGATGTTCGCTGCTGGCGCTTTTGCCGGCGACAATCATTATTACTACAACTACAGAGGCTTCGGCCCTGGTCCAAACTGCTACACTTACGCGCCCTGCCCAGCTATGCAGTGCCCCGCCTGTCCGATTTACGGAACGGGACCCTGTGAGCTATCGCCTTATTCTTGCGGAGCTTTTTGCGAAGCCGGACAATTGCCAGTTGGATGGCAATACAACTGGTGCGATGAGTATTGGCTAAGACCGGATAGCAACCTCTGACAGCACTTGATGATACCGCGATTCGGAGCTTTTCGCGAACAACAGAGTTTGGAAAAGCCGAGCAAATATCTGGCAGTTGTCGCACGCGACAACCAGACTCTTGCACCAAACGAAGAACACGCCGAGACAAAGACAGAAGTCAGTCCTGGGTTCGACTGCCCGCATGTCATTTGCCCCGTCAAACCAACACCGTGTCAGCCAAGGCATTTCAGATGTCGGAAATTTAACCCAACGATTCCCTGCCGATAAAGCCGTCGATGAATGCCGCCAGCCTATTGTCTCGATGGCGAGTGGCCGATACTACTATAATGGCAAGCGTGCGGCTGTTTCAAGTTTGTGTACGACGTCACAATTGGGCACGTAAACCTCATTACCGTTACATGCGACTGGGCAGTGCGAGTCGCAGGGTTATTTGCTATGTGCCATAAACGTGATCAATCGAATAGCTCCAATTCCCCAGTAACCACAGACTCTTCCCGGCTTGTTTTCGATAACTTACCTAACGTGGTCGCTGTTTTCGATCGGAGAGGATGCTGCCTGACCGCGAACCGCAAGGGTCTTGAGGTATTAGGATTGACGGAGGAACAGGCGCTTGGCAAGCACATCTCCGACCCCTGGCCTGAAGAGCTGCGAGACCAGATTACAAATGCGGCTAACATTGCACTCTCCGGCGTAGAGCACGTGATCGAAGTCGCAGTCAGGAACAGCGAAGGCGACAGGCGATGGTGGTCTGTAACGTTCGTTCCCCTCAAAGACGAGACCGGCCTTGTTACGCGCTTTATGATCGTGGCTGACGATGTCTCTGATCGACGAGTGACGGAAGAGGCTCTGCGCGCCTCGGAACATAAATATTCTCGCCTTTTCCAACGAAACCCGCTCATGATAAGCCTATCCACTCTCCGGGATGGCTGTTACTTGGAAGTAAACGAGGCATTCACCAAGGTCATCGGCTACACTCCGGAAGAAGCAGTTGGGAGGACTGCGATTGAGCTGGGAATATGGAAAAGCCTCGAAGATCGAACCAGAATTGTAAATATGCTCCAAAGAAACGGCTCCCTCACCAACGTTGAAGTCTCGTTTCGCTCCAAATCTGGAGAGGAAATTCAAACGTTAGCATCAGCCGAGATTATCGACATCGACGGAGAGGAATGCCTGCTTACCATCCTTTCGGACATAACTGACCGCAAGAAGGCGGAACAGGCGCTGCGCGAGAGCGAGCAGAAGATACGTTGGCTTACAGAAAACATGCTCGACGTGGTCTGCCAGATCGATAAAGACCGAAAAGTGCTCTACATTAGCGCCTCATGCGAGTCAGTTCTGGGCTACAAGCCTGAAGAGCTAATCGGTCAGACCATAAGCGACTATCTGCACCCCGACGACGCACCACGGGTATTTCGAACGATGGCTGATGCCGTAGTCAATCGACGCTCCACGGCCACTATGAAGTATCGTTTTCGTCACTCGGCTGGCCACTATGTGTGGCGAGAATCCACTTGCAGGCTAAGCTACGACGATCAAGGCAATTATGTAGGGGCGATTTACTGCACGCGCGATATCACGGAGCGGGTCCAAGCGATGGAGGCCATGAGGCGGAGCGAGGAGTTCCTCAACGCCGTTTTCAACGGGATTCAGGACGGAATCACTGTGCTTGATCCCGAGCTTAACATAGTGCGGGTGAATGCAGCTTTGGAAAGAGAATACGGACTATCGGGACCCGTGGTTGGCAGAAAGTGTTATGAGGCCTATCACGGCAATTGCGAACCGTGCAAAGCTTGCCCTACACTCCGCACAGTAAAGACCGCGCGAGCAGAAACAGAGGTAATAACTGCCACAAACGTTGACGGCAAGATCATTTGGCTGGAGCTTTCCGCTTACCCAATGTTGGACGCCTGCGGCAATGTAGTGGCTATAATCGAACATTCTAGGGACATAACCTCTAGACTCAAGTGCGAAGCACAGCAACGCACGCAGGTGTCGGCAATGAATGCGGCAGGAGACCAGATAGTGATATCTGACGCGAGCGGCCAAATAGAGTTCGTAAACCCGGCGTTCGAGCAAGAGACGGGCTATACCTTCTGCGAAGTGGTGGGTAAAGAGCTCCGCCCGCTTGGCCTTCCCGATCAGGACCCCGAACTATGCGCAGAGATCGACCGCGTAACTTCGCTGGGACAGACCTGGCAGGGCGAGATCACTAGCCGCCGCAAGGACGGTACACAATTCATCGAAGACGTAACTGTTACGCCAGTAAAAGGAGAATGTGGGGCCATAGAGCACTTCATCGCGATCAAGCGAAACATTACCGAAAAGAAGCAGACCCAGGCGAAGCTCGATTACCTGGCGCACCACGACTCACTGACCGGTTTGCCGAACAGGCTCCTGTTCTCTGACAGACTAACCCAAAGGCTTGCCCAAGCGCGCCGTGACAATACGATGTTCGCCGTCATGTTCCTCGACCTCGACAGATTTAAGCTCATTAACGACACGCTGGGACACGGCGTAGGCGACCAACTACTGAAAGCTGCCGCTTTACGATTGACTGAATGCCTTAGGGAAGTCGACACAATTGCGCGTATGGGTGGTGACGAGTTTACCCTGATAGTACCCAATATCCATTCAGCAGACGATGCGACTAAAGTAGCCCAGCGAGTGCAGGACGCTCTGTCGGATTCGTTCTGTATAAACGGCCGCGAACTGTTCATTACGACAAGCATCGGCATCAGCGTATTCCCCCACGACGGAACCGACGCGGAGACACTGGTGAAAAACGCGGATACGGCCATGTATAGAGCAAAAGAACAGGGCACAAGCACCTACGAGTTCTATACTGAAGAGCTTAACACAATCGCCATTGAACGAATGACAATGGAGAACGACCTGCGCAGAGCAGTCGAGCGATCAGAGTTCGTACTTCATTACCAACCACAGGTCGACATAAGTACTGGCCGAACCGTTGGCGTTGAGGCCTTGATTAGATGGCTGCATCCGGAGATCGGTATGGTAAGCCCGGCAAAGTTTATCCCGTTGTCCGAAGAGACCGGATTGATCGTGCCAATTAGCGAGTGGGTCTTGCGCACTGCCTGCGCTCAGAACAAGGCGTGGCAGGATGCGGGGCTACCGCCGATTCAGGTAGCCGTTAATATTTCTGCCCGGCTTCTCCAAGAATCTACTCTCGCCAAGCAAGTGGAAGCAGTCTTAAGAGAGACCGACCTCGCCCCAGAATATCTTGGCATTGAGATCACCGAGGGAACCTTGATGCGTAATCCCGAGCTGGCGATTAGCGTTTTGCACGAGCTGAAGTCGATGGGCGTCCATATATCCATCGATGATTTCGGCACGGGATACTCGTCGCTTAGCTATCTCAAAAGGTTCCCGATAGATGTAGTCAAGCTAGATCAGTCTTTTGTACGCGACATTACTACCAACTCTGACGATGCCGCGATTGCAAGCGCGATTGTAGCATTAGCTCACAGCTTGAAGCTAAAGGTTATCCCCGAGGGCGTGGAGACCCTGGAGCAACTCGACTATCTGCGGTCTTTGAAGTGTGACAAGATACAGGGCTACTTTGTAAGCCCGCCGGTTGCAGCAGACAGCATCGCTCACTTGCTGCGCGAAACTCACACGCCCACCCAGGAGATCTATCGCGAGGTGGCGTAGGTGGCCGCATTGCCCCTAGTCGCACTTTTTGGCCACACCGCCTCCCCCTTTGCACGGAATACAGAAGCTGTCATTAGCGAAATATCAAACTCGCGCAACAGCGTAACAAAAGCAGCTCAAAGTGTGTACAACGCGAGCATCGTGACCATTGCGAAACAATTTGTCTGTTTGTCTCAGCCTGATGAGCCTATTGACTTCAACAAATTAATGCTTCAACGCGCTTTTCGTCACGCAGTTACATTGACATCAAGCTCGGTCGATGGTACTATTAACTAACCCGGCATGGGCCCGTGGGTCCGTCCCTCACCACAGTTTGAACACACGAGACCACTGAAATCTGCAGTTGGCTCTCGTGTACAGGGCGTTTTCAACCGAATATATCGTGCGAATGTGCGCCGCCCTGGCGGGCGGTGACGCGTTGAGGCATATCTTTACGCAGGGAGGGTCACGTGAGAAACGGATGTCGTTCGTCAAAGGGTCGCCAAAGCGGCCTCGTATTGCTTTTCCCCAAGTTAGCAATCCTCACGCTGGCTATTACTTTGCTTCCAACCATTGCTCTTGCAGGCAAGGAACCATGGCCGCAATACGCCAATATCGCTCCGTTACCGGGAGGTGGAATCGCCATCAACTCCGCCGGAGAGGCTGACGGCACGGGCGCGATGCAGATCAACATTCCCGTAGCCTACACACCGGGATGGGGATTTATTAACGCTTCCGCTTATCTCGGCGACTATTGTAATGCTCACGACGAGCCATTCGGCAATGGCACGGGGCTGCTGGGTATGGGATTTACCATGGGCAGCTTTAATGTTTATGGTTCGGGGATGGCTGTTAGCCGAATAACGAGCGAAAGCAAGGCCGTTAACGGACAGATTCAGCTTGTCAAGCAGACAAACTCCACTCCAGCGTTGGCCTTTGGCGTACAAGACGCGCTCGAGAAGGAGCCCTATCAGCGAGCGTTCTACGGAGTGGCGACGCGCAGATTTGAACACAACGGAAAGCCCGTCTACGGCACGCTGGGTTTTGGATCGGGCCGGTTTTTGAATCGCGTTTTTGGTGGCGTGTCAATGCCGATCTCCAAGAGGTTCAATGTCGGAGCGGAATACGATGGGTTCCAGTTCAACATCGGTGTGGGCTGGAGACCCGCTGGAAGAGAAGGTAAGCTCACGCTGCTCGGCGGCTACAACGGCAAGGCCGGATGGCTAGCCGGAATGGGAACGACGATTAAGTTCAGCAGTTCGCGTTACTAGGGTAAGGATACTGGTAGTTTGGAAGCTTCGGCAACTAGGATAAGCGATGAAATCGATCTTAAGGACGCCGTCCGCCGTCCCGCGTCGAGGTGGAAGCTGTTGTTAGCGGCATTCATTTGTGGATCGCTAGCCGCCTTTTTTTATAGCCGCGCCTTGCCGAAGACCTACGAAACCAAAGCCACGGTGTTTGTGCAGCAGAACAGCTTGGCAAGCGGGCTGCTTAAGGACATTCCTGTAGCACTAGGCGGAAGCCAAGGATCTGCATCTGGCTATTATGTATCGCTCCTGCAAAGCGAAACTATGCTGAGGCGCGTGTACGCCGCGCTCCGATTGTCTAGATTCAAGGAGTTTGCGGGCGGATCGCCGGAGCTTGAAGACATCGCCCTCAAGCGATTGCGCGCGAACATTTTCATCAACGAAAACAAGAACGGCGGCATCGACATAGTGGTTAGGGCGTCGAGCCCGTTCCTGGCTGCGGACATTGCCAATTCGATACTGGATAACCTGGGCAGTCTTGTGGTAACAAGTTCGAAACGCAAGGCTGATTTCATAGCCGACAAACTCGAAGAGACGAGCAGGAAACTCAAGGCCGCCGAGGACAGTCTACTTCGGTTTCAGGAAAGAAACGATTTTGCAGGGCTGGATTCGGCTACTCAGGAACTCGTTACCAGGCTCAGCGACCTCGATGCAAAGCTACTGATGATCGATATGGACCTTCAGCAAACAGGCAGCGAGCTTGCCAACGCCGGCAAGATCGAACAGCTTGTCGAGCTCGAGGTGAAGAAGCGTTCGCTGGAGTCGAGCCGAAGCTACCTAGAAGCGAAGCGAGCGCAATTGCAGTCTCAGATAAGCAAGTTGCCTTTGATAACCACACAGTATGCGCGACTGCAGCGACGGGTTGCGTTGCTATCCAAAACCTTTGAATTGCTTACGGAGCAATATCAACTTGCCTCCATCTCCCAGCACGGCGAGGGCGGCGATTATCAGGTAATAGACAGGGCCAGACCTATGCGCAAACCGGTTCTGCCAAAAACGATGCTCAATACTGCCATCGGTGGAATGTCGGGGTTTGTGATAGCGGCATCTGCGCTTGCCTTATCTAATCGGCCGACGCATTTTAAACGCAAGCGTCTTAGATGACCGAAAACAGTACTTACGAAAAGGTATTGACGCTCTATTCTTGACGAAATGGAGGACGTAGTTTTGGGATGAAAATCTGTGTTGTTGGACTTGGCTATATCGGCTTGCCGACAGCTACTTTGGCGGCGCTGGCGGGCCACAAGGTTGTGGGAGTAGATACAAATCCGTCGGTCGTAGAGGCGCTCAATAACGGCACCGCCCATATTCAGGAACCTGGGTTGGACGAGCTAGTGCGCAAAGTCGTGCTTGCGGGTCGCCTAACGGCTCAAGCTAATGTGCCAGATGCTGACGTCTACATAGTCGCCGTGCCGACTCCCATCAAAGACGACAAGACCGCCGACCTGAGTTACGTCAAAGCTGCCGCTTATTCAGTGACGCCGCATATTCAAGAGGGGTCGCTATTCATCGTCGAGTCCACCATCCCGCCCGGCTGCACAGAAGAACTCATTATTCCCATTCTGGAGGAATCCGAACTTCGGGCTGGAATTGATTTCTACGTCGCCCACTGTCCAGAGCGAGTGATACCGGGCAATGTTTTGCACGAATTGGTTCACAACGACCGCATTGTTGGTGGAATTAACCCTGCCTCCGCCAATCGCGCGCGGGCATTCTATGCGACATTCGTCAAAGGCGGAATATTCACCACCGGCCTCAAGGAAGCCGAACTGACCAAGCTTGCCGAGAACGCCTACCGAGATGTAAACATTGCCTTCGCCAATGAACTAGCCGGCATTTGCGAAAGCCTAGGAGTGGACGTGTGGGAAGTCATCAAGATGGCCAATCGACATCCGCGGGTTAACATTCTCAAGCCGGGACCCGGAGTTGGAGGGCACTGCATTGCTGTTGACCCGTGGTTCCTGGTAGAGTCGTGCCCTGATTGCACGCGTCTGATATCGGCTGCACGAAAGGTAAACGATGATCGCCCCGCGAGGATCGCCCAGCAAGTTGCAGAAATGTTGGCAAGATGCGACGTGGATGTGCCGCGGGTTGCCTGCCTTGGAATGACCTACAAGGCCGATGTGGACGACATGCGATGCTCACCATCGCTGGATGTCGTCGCGGAACTGGAAAGGTTAGGCTGCGAAGTGCGAATAAGCGACCCGTATGCAAACGCCAACGGCAAACACGAGTGCGTATCAGTAGAGGAAGCAGTCTCTGGGGCCGACGCGTTGGTACTGCTGGTCGACCACAAACAGTACTTGAATTTCGATCTAGAATCGCTCACGAAGCTGATGCGACATCCTGTAATAGTCGATACTAGAGGCGCGTGGAGAGACACGCCTGAACTAGAGATGATGGTTGCGCCTGAAGCGTTCGTTCGAGACACCATAAGGACAGAGTATTTCGAACCAAGCGGCGAGACAAAAGCCGCCGTGCCTATGCCCTAGCCACACAACCCTAAGGAGACGCGCTGGATAACTGCACAGAGATTTCGCGCTTTCCCAGAGCTAAAGCGCCTTTTGGCAAGTACGGCAGACCCGCGTGACTTGTTAGGAGTGCTCGCGAAGTCCGTCACAGCAGAGATTTCTGCTCTGAGTTCCTGGCCGTGTTACTCGAGGCCGACGGGCGCAAGTTCGTGGTATAATCGGAGCCGGACGCTGAGGCGCCCGGTTCCTTTTTTGATATTGCTAGACTTCCTGTTCAGATTTATGAGCTCCAACGAGATTACCTCACGAACCATCGGGCCGCTTTGGTTCATAATACTGATGCCTCTGAGCGCATGCGCCGCGCTTGTCGGTGTTGCGGCATATAATTACTATCCGACGATCGCCTTGGTGGCCATCGGCTGCCCTCTAATAGCCGTAGGGGCTTGGTGGCTGCTGCAGTCGCCGTATCGGTGCATGTGCGCCCTGGTGGCAATGCTGCCGCTAGAAGCGAGCGCCGTGTTGGAGATCGGTTTCACGCTGCGACTTGCCTATGTGATGATTGTGCTCTTGTCGGTTTCCACGTGGCGATGTGCCGACGAGTTGGGTGTTCCGCGTTCGCCCGCGCTGAAACCTCTTGCCTTTTTTGCATTGGTTTGTGTAGTATCGACCGCTCAGTTGATAATATGGCCACCGCCTCCCACCCCCAGTCTGCAATCAACTCTGGAGATGCGCGGGTCGGCGATGCGTGTCTTTGTTCAGTTGTTTCTGCTTGCGATCCATGTGATGTTGTTCGTGAATGTGCTTGCGGTAGTTCGGAGCAAGTTCAGAATACGGACTGCAATCCAAATTTTCGTTGTCACGGCCTTGCTTGTGGCTACATACGCTCTCTACCAACCGGTGGCCGTGACCTACAACCTGCCCCTGAAGGACATCACCAACGCCATCGCCACCAGCGGCAATCGTTTTGGCGGCGTACTGTATTCGGGCGGACTCGTCAGCATACGGCCCCGCGCCACATTCCAGGAAGCAGGAAACCTCGGTCAGTTCCTGCTTGCGGCGCTGGCGATTCTGTTCGTATACAATCCGTTTGTCGGTGGCACGCGCAAAGTGGCGCATTACGCGGCGATATCGTTACTGACCTGGAGCCTCATCGCCACACTTGCGCGGGGCAGCTACGTGGGGTGGATGGCCGCGATGGTGGCGATGGTGCTCGCGGGCGCGAAACGAGCTATCTCGCGCCAGATTGCAGTGTCGGGCCTCGCACTGGCGGTATTTGTGGTCGTGGTATTCCCGATGATCGGCCTCACAAATGCTGACGACATCAGTTTTCTCGCAACTGTGGTCGAACGGTTCTCTGGGGACCCCAGCAGTCAGGAGCGCCTAAAGTCGGGCAGTGTGCTCTTCGACGTATGGACCGATCACCCAATCCTCGGAGTGGGATTCGGCGCCTACGGAGCCTACGGCGCAAGCCTGACCAATGCGTCCATACTTCTAAGCGCTAATGGTGTGTGGTGGTCGGTATTGGCGGAAACAGGAATTATAGGCTTTTGCGTGTTCTGCTGGTTCGTGGCGACGTTGCTCCTCGGTGCGTTCCGAGGTTACCATAGCTGTCGTGACCCCGAACTCAAAGCAATTATAGGCGGGTTGGGCGCTGCGGTTGTAGGTGTTCTCACACAGTATTTGTTCATTGGAGACCGAATGACCAGCTTCGTATGGTTTCTGTTGGCTTTGCTTGCTGCTGCCACGTCCACAGCGAAAAATAGATCAAAGCGTGCCGAAAGGACTGAGAAGTGACCGGGCTTCGATCAATTATCTGGCTTTCAACCCAAGAATGGGACGATGTCTGGACACGCAAACAGCGCTTTGCCAGGATGTTCGCTGCGAGAGGCCACAGGGTGCTTTACGTAGAGAGCCCCACGCATTTGCTGACTTTTGCGCGTAGACTACCAAGCTCATTTGCGCGAGCAATGGCGTGCTTGGGCCCACCCACTGAAGTGGAACCCAATCTGTTCGTTTACACACCGCCAGTTGTGCTGCCCTACTTCCAGCGGTTCGATTTTGTCAACAACCTAAACGCCGCTTTGCTGGCGCCGTGCATAAAACAGGCCGTCAAGCATTTGGGACTTGTCGACCCACTGCTGTGGGTCTATCCGCCTTACGGGGCGCCTTTGGTCGAGAGGCTAGACTACGGGTTTGTGGTTTACGATTGCGTGGACGAGTGGTCATCTTTCACGGGTCTACTTAAACGCGAAACCGTCGCACGTCAGGAGGCGCGACTGCTGAAGAATGCCGACTTTGTCTTTGTCACAAGCTCAGCTCTGGAAGAATCGAAACGCCCACTTGCGGCACGTTTAAGGCTGGTACCCAACGCAGCGGAGTTCGAGCATTTTAGCAAGGCCGTAAATGAGGAGCTGGAGACACCCGACGAGCTGCGAGATTTGCCGCGGCCGATCCTCGGCTTCATCGGCGGAGTGCAATACTGGCTTGACCTGGAACTTTTGGAACACGTAGCTGTGTGTAGGCCGGAATGGTCACTTGTCTTGGTGGGGCCGATTGGCCGGTTGGCAAAGGTAGATGGACTGCGATCGCTACCCAATTGCCATCTGATTGGCCTGCGCCCCTATGAACAGTTGCCCGCATACCTGAAGGCATTCGACGTGTGTCTGAACCCTTTCAAGGTGGATGAAACCAGCCGCAGTGTTTCTCCCTTGAAGCTATTCGAATATATGGCGGCGGGAAAGCGGGTGGTGTCGACCGATATGCGCGAGGTGCGGGCGTTTGAGGGGCTTGTAAGTATAGCGCGCGACGGAGACGAGTTTGTCGATCTGATCGAGCGCGAGTTGGCTGACATCGCCAACGCTAAGCGCACGGAGCAAATCATCTCCGAGGCGCAAAAGCATACGTGGGAAAAGCGATTCGAGACTATAGTGGACGAGCTTGGGGAGGTATTGAAGTGTTGATTGGAGTGGACGCACTTTCGCTTAAACCGGGTAAGACCGGCGGCGGAGAAACTTATATTGTCAACCTTATGCGCGAATTGCCTCCAATGGACCCGGAAAACCATTATCACATATTTGCGCTTCCGGAGGCGGTCAGTTTATTCGAAAATGGCTATCCAAACGTGTCTATTCAGCCTTGTAGAATGCCTGGACCAAGCCAGACACAGGTTTGGGCGCGTATACTCTACGAACAAGCCGTCTTGCCGGGCGCGATACGGCGGCTCGGAATTCAGTTGATGCTGTTTCTGGGAAATATGGCCAGCATTCGCTGTCCGTGTCCGTCAGTGATGACCGTGCATGACCTAATGAGCTACTTCTACAAGGATAACTATCCCGGTCAGTTGGGGTTGGTGAAGAGCAGGCTTCTGCCCGCGATTGTCAAGGCTTCGGTGCGTCGGGTGACGCTTGTATCTGCCAGCTCCGAGCACACAAAGCGCGAGATCGTGGGGCGGCTTGGTGTCTCGGCGGAGAAGATCAGGGTAGTGCATCTGGGCGTTGACCCCCACTTCGGAGGAGACCGGCTGGGGCCGGAGCACCTTCCGGCAGGGATCGACGCGTCCTATGCATTGTTTGTCGGCACGCAGGATCTGCACAAGAGCCTCGACCGCCTCGTAAGGGCATTCACGCTGATGAAGCGAAGAACAAAACTACCCGCTAAACTGGTGCTGGCCGGCATGGAGGGAACCGGGACCGCCCAGTTGCGAGCGACGATACGAGAGTCAAATTGCCCCGATGTGCTTGACCTGGGCCGCGTGCCCGATGGCCAGCTATCGGCGCTCTATGCCAACGCGAAATTATTTGTGTTTCCATCACTGAACGAGGGCTTCGGACTACCACCGTTGGAGGCGATGTCCAAAGGAATCCCGGTAGCGGCTTCCAATGCTGGGCCGATACCGGAGGTAGTGGCGGATGCCGCGATTTTGTTCAACCCCTACGACGAGGAAAGCATCGCATCGGCATTGGAACGAGGATTCACTGACGATGCTCTTCTGGAATCCTTACGCGAAAAGGGCTATGAACGTGTAAGGCTCTTTACTTGGCGACGCACCGCAGAGAAGATGTTTGACATAATACGCGAGCTCTCGGAAAAGACGGCAGTATGTGCGGGATAGCGGGTGTCTGGGCGTTCGATGGCTGCGATAGGCGCGAGCTATTGTCGAGAATGCTGCAGACCATAAAGCATCGCGGACCCGATGACGATGGGATATGGCTCTGCAAAGATGACAACCTCGGCCTCGGTCACGTGCGCCTGAGTATCATCGACCTCTCCAGCGCCGGTCATCAGCCTATGGTATCGGACGATGGCAAGTTGGTTGTCGTCTTCAACGGCGAGATCTACAACTTCCCCGATCTGCGCTCCGAGCTGGAAACTGACGGCGCGGTGTTCCGATCGCATTCGGACACGGAGGTGCTACTGCACGGCTACCGCAAGTGGGGCAAGAGCATCGTCGACCGCCTGAACGGCATCTTTGCTTTCGCGATATGGGATGAGCACAATCGCGAACTTGTGGTTGCGCGCGACCACTATGGCGTGAAGCCGTTCTACTACACCACTGAGGGCAGATTCGCCTTCGCCAGTGAGTTGAAGGCACTGCTACAACTGCCGATCAGTCGCGAGGTAGATGAGACGGCGATTCTCTACCACCTCACTTACCTGCACTCGCCATCGCCAACTACCATGCTCAAATCGGTGCGCAAGCTGGACCCCGGAACGCTACTTGTCATTCGGAACGGCCGCGTCGTCGAGCGCCTCGAGTATTGCAGGCCGGTTTACGCCGAAGAGACCGCGGCCGAGTCCGAATGGATCGACAGGGTGCGTGAAACCGTAGCGGCGGCGGTGAGGCGCCAGATGATTGCGGATGTACCGGTTGGGGCATTCCTGAGCGGTGGTCTCGACTCCAGCTCCTGCGTCGCCTTCATGCTGCGCTCGAGGGCAGCGAACCTGGGCAAGTTCTACACCATTACCTGGGACGAGCGCGAGAACGTCGAGGGCTGCGCAAGCGACTTGCACTACGCTCGCCGCATCGCCAAGCATCTCGGGATAAGTCTCGAGGAAATTGTGATAGACTCATCAATTGTCGATCAGGTTCGGCCAACCATCTGGCACATGGACGAGCCACAGGCGGACATTGCCCCTGTCAACGTATCGCTGATCAGTCGCGAGGCTCGCGCAGGCGGGATGAAGGTGCTGATGGCTGGCGCGGGCGGCGACGACGTTTTCACCGGGTATCGCAGCCATTGCGCTGCGCGATGGGAACGCTACTGGACGTGGCTCCCTGTTCCCGCTCGCGCAGCGCTGCGCTCTGTAGCGCGCGCTCTACCGACTGGCATTCCGGCGTTCAGGCGGTTGCGCAAGCTTTTCGCACACGCCCATCTGCCGGTCGACCGCAGAATCGTCTCCTACTGGGATTGGTTCGAAGACGACGCCCGCCGCGCGCTGTTTTCACCTGACCTGCGTTCCGCTCTCGTCGGCAGGGATGCCTACGAGCCCCTCCTGGAAGCGCTCAGCAGTCTGGGAAACGGGTTCGACCCTGTTACCGGGCTTCTGGCGACGGGTATGCGAGGTTTCCTACCCGATCACAATCTTAACTACACCGACAAGCTGGGAATGGCGCACGGCGTCGAAATCCGCGTGCCCCTACTCGACAGAGATGTCGTTGACCTTGCCTCGCGAATCCCGGTACGGCTCAAACAGCGGGGATCCATCGGCAAATGGGTGTTCAAGAAAGCCATGGAGGGTATTTTGCCCATAGACGCCATCTATCGCCCCAAAACCGGCTTCGGCGCGCCGCTGCGCAAGTGGGTCACTCAGGACTTGCGTGATATGATCCGCGACACTCTCTCGCCCGAGAGACTCACACGGCGAGGGTGGTTTGATCCAGCAGCCATCAGTCATCTCATCGAGAGCAACGAGCAACGCCGCATCGACGCCTCCTACATAGTCTGGTCACTCTTCAGTCTGGAGACGTGGGCCGAACTCTTCCTTGATAAAGCCCGGCCTTAGCGAGAACATCCGACCACGAACTTGTCTTCCTGCGTTGACGCTACAACCGAACGGGCAACAGCGCACATTCCGCCGATAGCCGCGTTAGCACTTTGCCGATGTTGAGATGGAGGGTAGGAGGGCCCGCGGCGGGTGGGGGCAGTGCGAGCCCTCCTCTTGGTGAGAGAGTTGGTGTTATTGAGCGGTCAATGCTTATTGAACACTCACATCGTCAATGTAGAGCTTTGCTCCACTAGCTGTCCCAGGGTGCGCCGCTCCACCGACCATGATAGTAACGTAACCCGACGAATCCGCCGTCACTGTCATTGACCTGGTAACCCAAGTATTGCGCTGGCCCCAATTGTCGGTGGTTACCCACTGATACCGGCCCGCGCTCTGGGCGGTGTACGGGTTGTTCTGGTTCTGGCCTGGGTTCCAGCACATAATTGACGGGCAATTTCCGTCCGTGTGGTAAGCCCAAACGGTAAACGTTCCAGTTGCCCCAGCGCTGCCCAGGTTTACGCTCTGGTATGCTATCCCCATCTTGCCGGGACTTGACGCCGTTTGACAGAAAGCGAACCCGAGCGAATGGCTGCCTCCGTGCTTGACGCTGGTTGCGTCAAACGTATTGAACGGGTAGCCACTTTCGTTGTTCCAGCCCCAGGAATTGGGCAGCTTACTCGTTTGTCCACTGCAGTTAGTTCCCCAACCAGTGCTGAAGAAGCCACCTTCCATGTTGCCGTTAGCGACCTTCTCGCTGGGTGAAGAGCTCAAGGTGAAGTTGACCGTCGCTGTGCTCCCTGCTGTAACGGTCGTAGTCTTCGACTGGGACTGATAGCCAGTCTTTGCGGATGTTACCGTGTAGTCTCCAGCAACAACATTGCTAAGGGTGTAGTTGCCGCTGGAGTTCGTGGTAGTTGTATAGCCGCCAGTAGTGGTAGACACGGTGGCGCCGGACAGGTTGGCCCCCGCGGCGTCCTTCACGTTCCCGGAGATGGTTCCCTTATTAGAAATCGTGAAGTTGCAGGTGGTCGTTTGCCCTGCCGTTACAGTCTGGTTCGTGAGAGTCGAGGTGGTGTAGCCGCTCTTGGTGGCGACGACGCTGTAGGTGCCCGCCGTCACGTTGGAGAGGGTATAGCCGCCGCCGCTGCCCGTGGTGGTCGAGTAACCGCCGGTGGTCGTGGAGACCGTAGCCCCGGAAAGCCCAGCCCCGCTGTCGTCCTTAACTGTGCCGGAGATCGTTCCGCCGCAGCTTGTCGGCGAGCCGACCTTCAGGCTGGTGTTGTCGATATAGACATAGCCATCGGAGCCGGAGACCTTGTCGACCCAGATGTAGACCGCAACCGCGCCTCCGGAGCCGACTGTTCCGCTGACCGATTGCGTATTCCACTGACCCGCAACGACTGGGAACGCCGTTCCGCTGCTAGGCAGAACACCCGTCGCCAGAGAGTTGGTCGGGTCAACAGCCATATACACCGTATATCCTACGTACTGCTGGAACACCTCGGCGCTAAACGTGTATTGCTCTCCGGGAGTAAGCCCCGTGACTCTCTGGTAGATGCCGGCCAACGTAGTCGTGTTTGTGACGGTTATCTTCTGAGCATTGCCGTAAGATCCGCCGACGTTGTAACTGGCCCAGGTTGCACCGCTGGCGCTGTTGGTAAAGCCGGCTTCCCAGTTGTTGCCTATTGCGCCACCCCAGAATGAGAAGAAGCCGGTCGAGAAGTCGCGATTCACCAGCTTCTCCTGCTGTGAGAGCGCCGCGATGGTGAAGTTGGAGTTGGTGGTATTTCCAGCCGTAACAACTACGCCGGTGTTGGTCTTAGTCTCGTAGCCGGACTTGGAGGCCACGACACTGTAGGTGCCTGCCAACACGTTCGACAACGTGTAACCACCGCCAGCAACGCTCGTAGTGGTGTAGCCACCTGACGTAGTGGATACCGTCGCGCCGGACAAGCCGTTGTTGCAAGAATCTCTCACGATACCGGAGATCGCACCTTGGGCGGTCGTAAGCGTGAAGTTGCAAGTGGTTGTCTGGTTACTACTTACCACCTGATTGCTCAGGGTCGAGCTGTTATAACCAGCCTTTCCGGCAGTCACGTTGTAGGTTCCCGGAGCTACTCCACTGATGGTGTAACCACCGCTGGAGTCCGTGGTACCCACGTAGTCGCCGGTGTTGGTGGTGACCGTAGCGCCGGAGATGCCAACTCCGGAGGAGTCCTTGACGGTGCCAGAGATCGACCCGGTGGTCGGGCTCAATGTGAAGTTGACGGTTGTCGTGCTCCCCGCCGTAACCACCTGGCCTGTCTTTGTCTGCGATGCGTAGCCGGGCATGGTCGCTGTCACGCTATACGTGCTGGGCGCCACCCCGTAGATCGCGTAGGTCCCGTCACTTGCGGTTGACCCTGAGTAACCACCAGTGGTAGTTGATACGGTCGCCCCGACAAGCGGTATCCCGAGATTGTCCACAACGCTGCCCGCGATGTTCCCGTTTGAGCACGCCGCAAGCGTTCCCATCTGGAAGCTCATGTTGTCGAGATATACCGCGCCGTCTTCGCCGGACTGCTGGTCCGTCCATACGTAAACGGTAACTTGCCCCGAAGCTGGAACGGTTCCCGACACTTCCTGGTATTCCCAAACGCCGACTGTCGTGGCGAACGCCTGTCCGTTCGTTGGCACCGTGCCGGACGGAACGGAATTGGTCTCGTCCACATACATCTTGGTTACGTAGCCGGCCTGCGTATGATAAGCATAACCGGAGAACTTGTAGGGATTGCCTGCGGTCAATCCTGCGATGGACTGCGCTATGCCGACTTCGGTGCTGGTATTGCCCGTGAAGATCTTTTGAACGTAACCATTGCCTCCGCCGAAGTTGTAGCTGTCCCAGGACGCGCCGCTGGCGCTATTGTCGAATGTGGCGCCCCAACTATTAGCCATCTTACCGCCCCAGAAGCCGAAAAATCCGCCTTCGAAGTTGCCGTTAGCAAGCTTCTCGGTCCAGTCGTAGCGGTTGATGGTGAGGTTGGCCACCGTGTTGTTGTATGACGTAACGACTACGTTGCTTTGCGTCGTCGTACTGCACCCTGACTTGGTAGCCACAACGCTGTAGGTTGCGGGTGAAACATTGGTAAGCGTGTAGTTGCCGCTCGAGTTCGTAGTCGTCGAGTATCCGCCGGTGGTAGTAGATACAGTCGCGCCCGAGACTCCCGCGCCACACTGGTCGCGTACCCATCCGGAAATGGTTCCGGGCGGCGGGATAAGGTTGAAATTAACGATCACATTCGCAGCGGGACCCACGGTCACGTTGGACTCAGTGTCTGGGCCGTAGTCCGTCTTGGAAGCCGTCACGCTGTAAGTGCCTGCCGCCACATTTGAAAGCGTGTAGGCGCCGCTGGCATTGCTGGTCGTGGTGTAACCTCCGGTGCTGGTTGATACCGTAGCTCCGGGGACCGTCGCGCCCAGAGTGTCGTAAACCACACCGGAGATTGTTCCGGGCATAGGGGTGAGGTCGAAGTGGCAGACCGTGGTGCCGTCGGCGGTCACGGATATGTTGGCCTTGGTCTGCGAGTAGTAGCTGGTATTGCCACCAACAACGCTGTACGTGCCTGGCGCAACGCCACCAAGACAGTAGACGCCGCCGGTGCCGGTAGTGCAGCTATAACCTCCCGACGTCGTCGAAACGGTCGCGCCGATTAGCGGGTTGCCGAATGTATCCTTGATGCGGCCGATGATCATGCCACGGGAGGCGCTGGCAACGGTCCAAGTTGCGCTGGCGTCGTCGAAGAAGACCGCACGACTTGCATCGTAAGTGCTCGGCGAGGTCGTCTTGGCGCGCAGGAACAATGTGGCATAACTGCCCGCGGCGATGGCGTTGACCGTGAGCTGCGTCCAGGAAGTGCTCACGCTAGTGGTCCAGACGATGCTGGGCGAGTTGATATCGGAGCCGCCCTGCGGGTCGATGCCCACGCCGATCTCCGCGTCCGTAGCGTTGGTGCACGCGTAACAACTGAATGTGATGGCTGTCCCTGGCGATGTCGCCAACTTCTGCATTACACCTCTGCTGCAGCAGCCCCTCCGGCTCCAGATACGGAGGCCGCGGTTGCCTGATCGGGCGCCGTAGACAAGGCAGTCCATTACGTCGATGTATCCGATACTACCGCCAGCCGGCAGCCAATTGTCGGGAAGAATATCGCCATTCTGGTAGTCGGTTGCGCTCTCAAACGTGCCGTTCCAAAGGGTGCCCGTGCTGTTAGCAGGGAAGTCGATCTCGGCGAGATACAGCTCATCGGTATTGAATTTGGTTGGCCTGGCATCTGGGGTCTTGTCGTTTCTGGTGATAAGGCCGCTCCAGATACTCATAGACGTTCCGCCTGCGGTATACGCAGAGGTAACCCGGTGCATACCGGCGTAGTAAGGGGAACCGCCCTTGCTCTTGTTCCAGAAGCTCATTCCCGGAGCAAGCCACTGCACGCCGCCGAGCGTCACGTTAGCGCTCGGCTCACCGGTCGTGGTTTCGCCGAACGGATCCATACCGAAACAGTGGCAATACATGGTCGAGTTGGCGCTATAGGAATCGTTGTAGAAATCCTGCCAACCCGTGAGCATGTAGACCTTGCCCTGTGTAGTCGCAACCGACTGCCGGATTCCGCCCATCGTATAGCCCGGGTCGGGCAGCAACGGTGAGTCTATCGAAGCGATCTGCTGCGCCGGCTTGGTGACGTATTGCGAATCATCACTGCTGAAATAGAGAGCGTTAGCCGGATCGTTAGTACGATATGCCGTCCAGCCATTAGCCACGCCATTGGTGAAGCCTGTACCGATCGTGCCGTTGGTGAGCTTGTTGGCATAGGGCGGCGTGTTGGGCATGGCGCTCATCTGCTTGGCGGTGGTGGAGTAGTTGTTCTGCTGGTCATAGGTCCACGCGCTATAATAATAGGTGACACCGTTGGTGCATCCCTTATGCTCATAGAGCCCCGTTGCGCCAGGGCCGCCTTCCACGTTTGCCACCAGTGTGCCGTCGGTCGTGCTGGTCGGGTAACCGGTGGTCTTATAGCGGATCATCACACCTTTCACGTCCTCGTCGGTGGCATTGATCCAGCATAGATTAACCTTGGTATTGTGCGCCGTCGCGCAGAACCGCTGTATCGCTCCCGGCGGAATTGCGTCGGGCGCCAGGGAGAAGTTGACCACAGTCGTCTGAGTGTTGTAGATGCTGACGTTGTTGACAGTGGACGGATCGAACCATTGCTTGGCCGCCGTCACATTGTAGGTGCCTACAGGCATACCCCAGATCACGTAATTGCCGTTGGCGTCGGTTACAGCATTGTAGCCGCCGGTCGATGTGCTGACCGTCGCCCCCGCCACGGGCGCGCCGGTGTTGGCGTTCACCACCGTGCCCCTCAGTGTGCCTGAGTTAGAAGGCAAGCCTACGTAAGCCGACGTAAAATAGACCTCTTCGTAACCGGACGACCACGTGTTATCGGTGAACGCAAACCATAGTGTGTCGCCGTAGACTTTCAGGCTGCCGTATGACGCGGCGCCGGTCCTACCAGAGCTGTTGGTAATGTTGGAAGTAGGCTGCCAAACGCCGCTGACTCGGCCGCCGTAATACATATCGAACGGTTGGCCGTCGTAATTGCACCGTTGATAGGCCAAATGTAGATTGCCGTAGTTGTCATATGTTAAGCCCATGGGAGCCCGGGACAGATAATTCTCGCCGGATATGGGAATCTCCGGTCCCCAGGTTGCTCCCTGGTCGTAGGAAATGCAGCAGAAGGTGCGGTAGTCTAGCCCGTCGTGCTCTTTGCAATTCCGCGCGTAGAACATAGCCATTTCGCCGGTGTTGGAGAAGCCCAGTGCGCTGATAGCGCCATCGTACGGAATCTGCTTCGATGTTCCCCAGGTTCCATTGGTCTCGCGCACCTTGTAGTACATCTCACCGTCATACTGATAAGTGCAGTAGATCTTGCCCGCGTAAGTAGCCAGGTGAACTTCCATAGGGAACTTGTTGGGATCGTCCGTGCCTTTGATAAGCTCCGTGGCGCCCCAGCTTCCGCCGTAGGGTTTGTAGCGACCCCAGACGGCGCTCCTGTTGGGACTCATCGATGCGTCGAACAGATGCCACCATACAACATATATGCCGCCGTTTGCGTCCACGATGCAATCAATGGGCATGCCCTCGTGATTGGTGCTGCCGGTAAGCTCCACAGGAGCGCTCCACGAGCCTCCGGAGACGGGCTTTGTTATCTCGTAGATTGCGTTGTTGTATCTGTAGAACGCGTGCATCACCTGGTCAGAGGGCGTGATGCAGAACCGAGGGTACTTTGCTCCCCAGACCAATACCGACTTGGTCCAGGTTCCTCCCACATTGTTGAAGTAGTAAATGCCAAGATTGGCATCTAGGAAATCGTAGAACAGCCCGTGGATACTACCGGACGAGTCGAAATCATAGCTGGTCTCGCCTGAGAACGTGCCGCTCGTGTTGCTAACATTGATGAACGAGCTCCAAGTGATCGCGTAGACCGGACTGAGCAATAGTGGCATCGCCACCGCGGCGATAGCGATCAGCGTCGTCGCTTTGTAGATCCGATTCATTGGTTCTCTCCCTCTTTTCTCTAGGTGATTGATCACAGTGGTTGTGCCGTAAAAGGCACGGCCGCTGACTGCAGGTGACGAATACTACAACTACGTGGATACCCCACCCCCAATTCGTTACATTGTTACTAAACGACTCTTCCATTACCATGGATGCTGTAAGACTGAGGAAAGTACCGATTCAGACGACGTTTTTTTGACAACGCGTGGCTATACAAACCCCACCTACCCGGTGTGCTATAATCTATCGGCGATGAAGAAAGACGAGAAGCGCGAGAGAATATCGATAATCAACCGCAGAGCCTGGCACGACTACCACATCGGTGAGACATTCGAAGCCGGGATTGTCCTTGTGGGTACTGAGGTGAAGTCCCTCCGTGAAGGAAAGGCAAGCCTCCAACACGCCTATTGCGCGATGGAAAATGGCGAGCTCTGGATTCAAGGCATGCACATTCAACCCTACGAACAGGGCAATAGAGCAAATGTTGACCCCTTACGACCTCGTAAACTGCTGCTCCATGCCGCCGAGCTCCGGAAAATAAACAGGCAACTACAAGAAAAGGGCTTCACGCTCATTCCGCTCAAGCTCTACTTCTCACACGGTCATGCCAAACTCAACATCGGCCTCGCTCGTGGAAAGAAACTCTATGACAAACGCGAAGCGATTGCAGAGCGGGACATAGAGCGCGAGCGGCAGCGAGAACAAGCTGGGAGGTATTAGGGTAAAGTAGTATGGAGCACATTTTGGTTACCGGCGGCGCTGGGTTCCTAGGATCTCACTTATGTGATTTACTCCTTGAAAAGGGGCACAAGGTTACCGCTATGGATAACCTTATAACCGGCAACGTGTCGAACATCGCACATAACGTTGGCAACCCGAACTTCACGTTCATCAAATACGATGTAACCAATTATCTTTATCTCGACGAGCACGTTGACGCGATATTCCATTTCGCTTCTCCGGCCAGCCCAATCGACTATCAGCAGTTGCCTATCCAGACATTGAAGGTTGGTTCACTCGGCACTCATAAGGCATTGGGACTGGCCGTGGCTCACAACGCTGTGTTTCTTCTCGCATCGACATCGGAGGTATACGGCGATCCCTTAGTCCACCCTCAAAGCGAAGACTACTGGGGCAATGTAAACCCAATAGGGCCGCGCGGAGTATATGACGAGGCGAAGCGCTTCGCGGAAGCTCTCACTATGGCATATCACACCTGTTCGCACAAGCTAGACACGCGAATTGTGCGGATTTTCAATACCTATGGTCCGAGGATGCGGCTGGGCGACGGCCGCGTAGTGCCGACGATGATTTATCAAGCGCTAACGGGCCAACCGCTCAAAGTTTTTGGAGACGGAAGCCAAACACGCAGCTTTTGCTATGTTGACGATCAGGTGGACGGCATCTACCGACTCTATCGTTCTGGCTGCTGCGAGCCCGTCAACATAGGGAACCCCGAGGAGATGACCATCCTGGATTTCGCCAAACTGGTAATTCGCCTCACCAACTCCTCAAGCGACATTGTCTTCAGGCCCCTGCCAGTGGACGACCCAACCAAACGCCAACCCGACATCACCAAAGCGCGTGAGCTGTTGGGCTGGCAGCCCACGACTTCGCTCGAGGACGGCCTCAGGGAAACGATCGCCTACGTCAAGTCCAAGCTCGAATAAGCTCCGTCCGAAGCCTCAATAGCCCAAATGTGCAAATAGTTAGCGCAAGCGCGGTACAAAACGCGGTGTGGCATCATCCTTGTATAATGTACAGTGGGTGATAGTCTCAAATGGAGAACTCGGAAGCCGAGTATGTCCTGAGGGCGATGTTGGGCCAGAAGGACGCGTTCGGCGTACTGGTGGACCGCCACCGGGATGTTGTATTCAGCATTTGTTTCGGCAGGTGCGGCAACTTCACTGACGCGCAGGATCTGGCTCAAGAGGCCTTCATTAGGGCATACGCGAATCTGCATCAATTACGTGAGACCGATAAGTTCGCCGCGTGGCTCTATCGGATAACCTACGCGGTGTGCAGCCAGTGGTTTCGCGACCACAAGCACCCTGCGTTGTCGCTCGATGACGCCATCCAGCTCCCCATTCGCTCCGGAAGCGTTGAGGACGAGCTGTTTCGTCACGAGACCAAGTACATCGTTGCCGATGTTCTTGCGATGCTCCCGGAAACTCAGAGACTTGCCACCACCCTGCACTACTTCTGCGGCTATAGCTACGATGAGATAGCCCAAATCACAGGCACCAGCGCCGCAATCATCCGCAACAGACTGCAGCGCGCCCGTAGACAGCTCCGCAACCTGCTCTTTAACAGGCTATTTGAGGACGTGCATATCCAGCGACCCGGCCAGGTTCTTACCCGTAAAGTGCTCTCCGGCGTCTCCCTATTTGAAAAAGACGACACATTCTCGCATATGCGCGCGCTCAAGGCGGTGCTCGACTTTCAAGGCCAGAAGGTGGACTGGGATTATCTGCTCGGTGCAAGCGGCGAGGCGTTTTGCAATTACTTCAGCCCGCAGTGGACTTATCTCACGCGGTTTGCTCATTCGTGGGACGTCGTCAACGCGGCGTGCGAGGTATACGGTTACTTCGCGGAATGGCGGATCGGCGGCGGCTTCGAGGAGACGATCGACATCATCGAGTCTAGCCTGTCGGATGGCAAACCCGTAGCGGCGCCGGGAATCAACCCTTCGGTGTCCGAACACGGTGGCTCCGAGACTCACTACTGGTTCGTGGTGACGGGGCTCGACAGACATAAGAAACAAATATGTCTGAGCGGGGCCGCCGAACAGGACTTGCTTGTCTCATACCCTTGGGAAATGCGCAACGGGCAACGTGTGTATGAGTGGCACGGAATCGTGCCGTGTTTAAATGTATGGCCGCAACTGATTGCCCGCAACCCGCTGGTTATGGTAGCGCCGTCCGCAAACGGCAACCCCAGCAATAGGGCCGGCGAGAGCCTGAAACGAGCGGTGGCGCTGGCGCACGAACCGCCATTTAGCATGACCGATGCAGAACCTATGCATATTAACAGCGGCGTCGCAGCGTTCGAAAGCTGGGCTACGGCGCTGCGCGAAACAGTGGCGATGGACCTAACGCACTGCGACACGCCGACACAAACTCGAGGGCACTACGGATCGGTGATGTATGCCGCATCCAAGCGCGTGGAGATTTCTCGCCACGCGGCGGCATCCTACGTGCACGGTTTGGCCGAGACCTGCCCTGACCTTCCGTCGAGGGATCTCGTCGAGGCGGCCAATCACTACGAGCGTGTGGCACACGGGGCTAGAAGATTATTTGAACTTTACTTCGACCCACAGGAAGAATTAGAGATGCGGAAGGTCGTCTCGACCCAACCGAAGCCGTCTTACTATACCTGCGACGAACTGCGCAGATTCTGGAACACCTTCGCGCAACGATTTTACCAGGATCCACCTATGCGAGAACAAGGCGCGAAGATCATTGAGCAGATCCTCGACGAAGAGCGATCCGCCATCAGATGTCTGGAAAGAGCAGTAGCTGAGTGGGCAGTAGCATAAAAGCGTCTGCCCAGAGGAGAAAGGAAGGATAGAGATCATGAGACCGTGGCTGACTGTAGCGCTGGTGGCGCTTTGTGCCGTGACTCCCGCGTGGGCACAATGGACCACTCCCATTAATATCAGCTTGACCAACGGAATGTTTTCAGGCGAGGCATCTTACGCGTTCGATGCTGACGGGAATATACACTGCCTGTTCTACGATTTCCTGGATTCCAACTACGGAATCTACTACACAAACAACGTCGGCGGTACGTGGACAAAGAGCGTTTTCCAGTGGGGGGCTAAATACCCAATACTAGTAATAACACCGGACAATGTCATCCACGCGTTCTACCTGCTCAACGGAATCTGGGAAGTCACCAAACCGGCAATTGGTGGGTCGTGGAGCTCGCCTGTTAGGGCGGCGGAAAATCCGTCGTCGGGTTTTCCGTGGGACGCTATTGTCGACTCCACCGGTGGCATTTATTTATTGTGGTACAACCTGTTCGACGCCTCGATGAGTCCCAACAGAAGCGCACTATGGGGTCGCTATAAGCCATTTGGCGGTTCCTGGGGATCGACCGAGCTAATTAAGGGAACCAACGACGAAAACAAATGGCCTATGGACGGTCGCATCGCCCACTATAACGGCAAGTTCTACTGCTCGTGGAAATATGATGACAACGTGCGGTATAGAGTTCGTGAGACCAACGGAACCTGGGGGCCGGAGAAATCCATACCCTACCCGGGAACGATTGGCTCGATAGCGTTCTCCCCGACCGGAGAAATGGCTGTTGCATACGCTCGCAACATCGCCCAAGAAGGCTTGGACTATGAGGTATACGTGATTACCTCACAGGATCAAGGCAACACCTGGAGCTCAGAGTTCTGTGTTTCAAACAGCAACTGGCTCTCGCGCGCGCCTATGGACGTCGTTTACGATCAGAACTCCAACCTCCATATCACTTGGCAACGCAACGACTACGATGGCGAAGACTTCGACATGTGGTATCGTTGCCGAATTGGGGGAGTGTGGCAGGCGGCTCAGAATATAACCAACAACGGCACGCGAACCGGCGCGCGTTTCAGCCACGCTCTGCAGGCTCGCGGCGCGAACCTGCATTTTATGTATGCCGACACCGCCGGCCTCGGGGGCTACGAGGACGTCTTCTACATGATGAAGCCGGGGTCTTCCGATACCACGCCGCCCGGCCCCGTGACTTCGTTTGTTGCCACAGCGGGCGAGAACCGAATAGAGCTAAGCTGGCATAACCCATCAGATCCCGACTACATCGCCACGATGGTGAGATACAGCACCACCGGATACCCAACGGGACCGTTCAACGGGAACTTGGCATGTCTGCGGACAGCTAGCCCGGGCTCGAACGATGCATTCACTCTTTACCCGCTAACTCCAGGTGTGCGTTATTACTTTACGGCGTATGCGCAGGACTCGGCAGGAAACTGGTCAACCGGGGTGACGAGTACGGCCGTGCCGGTGGTCGATGTTACGCCGCCTGCCAACGTGACATCGTTTACGGCCACCCCTTACACCGCGCGCAATATCCAGCTTTCTTGGACGAACCCTTCTGATATCGATTACAAGGGAACGATGGTCAGGTTCAAGACCACCGGATTCCCCACTGGACCTTCCGACGGCACGCTCCTGTGCACCAGGGCTGCTTCACCCGGGTCATCCGACTCTTACCTGCATGACGAAATCACGCCAGGAATCACCTACTACTATCGCGCGTTCTCCTATGACGCCGAGCCCAACTACGCTAGCGGCGTCACGGCAAGCGGGGTGCCGATCGAGCCGACTTGCGATTACATCAAGAAGCTTCCGGACAATACGGATGTCGAGCTGCGAGGGGCAGTGGTCTCGGCCATATTCACCGCGGACTCCGTAATCTATGTTCAAGATGTCAACAGGTGCTCCGGCATACGTGTCGCCCACAACGGTGCGGGGCTGACCATTGGCCAAAGAGTGGACGTGACCGGCAAGATCACCACGCGCACCAGCAGTGGTTACCCACTCGAAAGAATGATTTCGAACGCGACGGTCAGCAACCCGGTGTCCGGCGCGGCGCCGAAGCCCCTTGCAATGAACTGCAAGGCGGTTGGCGGTGGGCCGATCCCGCCGTATGTGCCCGGCGTGAAAGATGGAGTCGGCCTCAACAACATAGGGCTTCTGGTCAAGATCGCTGGGAAAGTAACCAAGGTGATCGGCAACTATATCTATGTTGACGATGGCAGCAAAATCGCCAATGTCTCAGGCTCCGGCAGTGAGATTGGCGTTATGTTCAAGTGTTGGTCGACGCCGACGGTCTCAGTCGGCAATATTGTCAGTTGCACCGGTATTGTGGAAGGTAGTATCCCGTCTGGTTGGACTGAGAACCGCCGCTACATCCGCGCGCGCTCCGACGCCGACCTCAGGCTCATCAGCATCAACAAGGGCACAATCGCCGGAACAGTGCGCGACAACGCGAACAATCCTATATCCGGAGCGACCGTAAGCACGTCCACCGGCGGCTACACCGCATCCACCAACTCCAGCGGCGCCTACACCATCTCGAACGTTACCCCTGGAACATACGACGTGACCGCATCCAAGACGGGATTCGCTAGTCAGACCCAGAGTTCCATACAAGTCCGCGCAGACCAGACATCGACGGTCAACTTCACGCTTAGTCCGACCACCGGCAGCATAGCCGGCACCGTAAAAGACCACGTGGGCGCGGCGATATCAGGAGCTACCGTCTCCACAACAACAGGCGGATACACTACGACCACAAACAGCAGCGGCGCCTATACTCTCTCGGCGGTCGCACCGGGAACCTACAACGTCACTGCATCCAAGACAGGCTACTCGCCACAAACCGTCACGGGCGTCAACGTGACTGTAGGTAACACTTCAACCGCCAACTTCACTCTGTCGCCCACCACAGGCACCATAGCAGGCACGGTGAAAGACAGCGGCGGCGTGGCAATATCAGGAGCTACCGTTTCCACAACGACAGGCGGATACACTACGACCACAAATAGCACTGGCGCCTATACTCTCTCGGCGGTCGCGCCGGGCACCTACAGCGTCACTGCTTCCAAGGCGGGGTATTACTCGCAAACGCAAACCGGTGTTACGGTCACAGTGGGCAATACGACAACAGCCAACTTCACCCTCGCCGCCCAACCGGGATCCATAACCGGAACAGTGAAGGACAACCTTGGAGCGGCGATCTCGGGCGCAACCGTAAGCACTACCACCGGAGGTTACTCTACGACCACAAACAGCAGCGGCGCTTACACCTTGAGCAACGTCACCGCCGGCACTTACAGCGTCACCGCCTCCAAGACGAACTACTACAGTCATACCAATACGGGTGTGGTGGTGCCGATGGGAGGGACTGTCACCTCCAATTTCACCTTGCAGCCTCAGCCCGGCTGTATATCGGGCACGGTGAAGAACACTTCGGGCAGTGGGCTTTCGGGAGCGGTTGTGTCCACCACGACCGGAGGCTATTCGACAACTACCAATGCTTCAGGCGGCTACACAATTTGCAACGTAGCCGTGGGAACATACAGCGTTACAGCGTCGGCTGATGGCTACTCACAGGCCACCAATACAGGTGTGACTGTATACTCGAACCAGACTACTACAAGCAACTTCACGCTTAACGTCGCCGTCGAAAAGCTTGCCTACGGAGACATGGAAGGCGGCTTCTTCAGCACGGGATGGGGCTCAAACTGCAGTGGGAAGTCCAGCAAATTGCCAGGGCCAAGTTCGGCTTATTGGGGCTGGAACAACGACTCGAGTTATCCGTTCAACACGTGGGACTCGACCTCCGTAAAACACGCGGGAAGCCACTCCCTCGGGTTCACCTTCTGTCAGACAGCGGCAGATCCAGGTAAGCTGGGTATCGCCAGCCAAAGTGTTAACCTGGGTCCTGGCGGCACGGCATTGTTCAGCGCCTGGGGCTATCACACAAACGGCAACTGCCCATCGATAATGTGCTGGAATCCCGGCCAAGGCCAAAACAATCCATATACGGCGCAATCGGCAGGACGCTTCCAGTGGATATGCACCGATAGCTGGTCGCAAGTGAACACTTGGGTGACGCGGTCGATGACAGTGACGGCGGACTCCAGCGGCTATGTAACAATAATGGTCGGCGGAGCGGCCTGGACCGGGACACCTAGCGGCACGGTTGTCTACATCGACGACGTCAGCGTCAAACAATAGCCGGTCCCGACAACATCGGGGGAAATCTCTTCCTGAACACATTGCACAAGCCCTTCTATATAAATGGAAGGGCTTGTTGTCAATTGCCTGCTGTTGAGGCGTAATAGTGCGCGATTCGGTGTAAATGTTGTAATGATGCATCGACAGTCAGGAGGTGAGAACGGTGAGAGCGAGTTTGTTGGCTGTTCTCACAATGCTCCTTGTGTGCGCGCAGGCGAGCGTGGTCGCGAAAGAGTGCGGCATTGGTAACCTGGGCTATAACTCGTATGAGGGTTACGTCGCTGGCGGGGCTCCGTTGGCAAAGCGGATGGGGCCGGGCGTTGGATACCCTTCGCCCAGCGGCGACGTATTCCATCGTTATTTGCCTCCCAGACAATGGGGACAATAAGGCTACGGCACGGGACATCTTGGTGAAGGTTGGGGTCCTTATATCTTCCCAGACAGCAAGGGAGGCACTCCACCCAGTATTTTCGACCCGCTGCCGTCAGCCTACCGTTCGGCACCGCCGCCGCGTGTTAAAGTCAAACACGGCAACATTAGCGTGTCCGTCGCAAATTGGGTGCCGGGGATCAGGTGCGTTACGGTAACTTTGGTCGCGTTCAATAACGTCGATCTAGCGGAGGCACGAAGTAGCTGTCCGCCGTTTAACTTTTCCTTTCCCGTGATGGACGGCGTAAAGAACGTTCGGGTAAGGATCGACTACAACAACGAAGGCTACTCGGCCACGTCGTATCCTCTGTAGACGTGGGGGAGCCGAGGAAACAAATCAAACGGGCCGGAGGCGTTGCATACGGCCCGTTAACACGCCGACCGACTCCTCCCAGCAAGCTCACACGGGTTGACTGAACCGAATAAGCGTAATATCATGGTAATTGGAGTGTCATGCTTAGCCGATGGGTAAAATCGGTGCTGGCGCTCCGTTTGTTTCAAACCTGAGGAGCTTAGTCGATGGCGATTAGGGTTGGGTTCGACGTTGGGTCGGATACGGTGAAGGCCGTATTACTGCGCGACGGTGATCCCATAGAGACTATCGGAATCTACAAAGTCCTCGGCCAGCCGCTACGTCGCGTAAAAGAGGCGATGGAGCAGTTGCTGGAATTGGGAGTGCGCGGCGAGGTAATCTGTGGAGCTACAGGCGCGGGCGCGAGGACCCTTGCTGAACTGGTCGGATTAGACGCAATACACGAGCCGAATGCACTAACGGCGGCAATCGACTATCTCTATCCCGAAGTCAGAACGGTAATCGAGATGGGCCGCGAATCGCAGAAATATCTGCTCTTTGAGCGCGACCCAGTAAGCAAAAGGCTTCTAGTGGAGGACGCCAACCTCGGCAACAAGTGTGCGTCCGGCAGTGGGTCGTTTCTCGACCATATGGTAAAAAGGCTCAACTACGAGTCGATAGAGGAGCTGGCGCACGTAGCTTTGGAGACGCAGAGCCCGGCTACGCTGTCGGGCCGGTGCGCCGTCTTCACCGAGTCGGACATAGTTCATCTATATCAGAAAGGGACACCCCGAGAGCGTATTGCGGCAGGAGTGCACCAGGCTATCAGCCGCAACTATAGGTCCGCGATCGCGCGGGGCAAAGAGTTCCGCGACAAGATAGCGTTCATCGGCGGTGTGTCTGAGAACCAGGCGGTGGTGAAGTATCTTGCGGAGGAACTCCAGCTCAATGGCAGGCTCTTCGTACCCAAACACAACCGAACTCTGGGAGCTATCGGGTCGGCTTTGCGAGCGGAATCCACACTCGACCTCAGAGAGGCGATAGCGATTGTCGAACAGCAGCTCGACAAACCGCTGGACTACCCAGGCTGCGAGCCAATAAAGCTTGAGCATTCCGAAATTCTTTATGAGAAGCCGAAGAGCTCGATGGCGATTGGCTCGTCACTGTCGACCAAAAACCTGCCGGCAAGAATCGAGCGCGCTGCTTTAGGCGTGGACATTGGCTCGGTGAGCACCAAAGCCGCTGTGGTGACGCAGGTAGATGGGAAGTTTGTCGTTCTCGCTAGCTACTATCGGCGCACCGACGGCGATCCGTTAGCCGCAGTGCGCGACACACTCGCCAAGATCAAAGAGCAGTTGGATGAGCTTGGCTGTGAGATAGGCACCATAGTCGCAGCCACTACGGGCAGCGGGCGCTACCTGACGGGTGACTACATTGGAGCGGATCTGATCCGCAATGAGATCACCGCACAAGCCAGCGGCGCCTTGTCGTATGCATCCGACATTGACAGCATATTTGAGATCGGCGGTCAGGACAGTAAGTATATCAGGCTAGAAGGCGACGTAATAGTTGACTTCGAAATGAATAAGGCCTGTGCGGCAGGGACGGGAGCTTTTCTGGAGAAGCAGGCCGAACGGCTAGGAGTCCCGCTCGAAGACTTCGGTGATAGAGCGATACGCAATACAAGGCCGCCGGACCTCGACTGGACCTGCACCGTCTTTAGCGAATCGGCGATGGTGTATTACCAGCAGAACAACGTAGCGGTGGAGGACCTTGCCGCGGGCATCTGCTTGGCAAGCGTGAAAAACTACCTCAACAAAAACGTTGGCAGCCGTGATATTGGCGGCAAGATAGCCTTCCAAGGCGCGGTAGCGTTCAACAAGGGTATGGTGGCCGCGTTTGAGACAGTGCTTGGGCGCAAGATCGTTGTGCCGCCTTATCCTCACATTACGGGAGCCGTCGGCGCGGCAAGGCTTGCGTACCTTTCGGATATAAGCGAGAGCAGCTTCCGAGGATTTGACTCAATCGCTGATGCACGCTACGAGATAACATCGTTCGAATGCAAGGCATGCCCCAACCGATGCGACGTGAACACGTTTCAGATGGAAGGCGGGCCCAAGTATTTCTACAACGACCGCTGCGAGAAGTTTAGCGCAGTCCACAAGAAGAACCTGGGCGAGCATCTGCCAGATCTGTTCAGCGAGCGCGAGCGAATGATGATGGAGGCTAACACCGGCCACGCTCCGGAAGGCTCTCCGAGGATAGGCATTCCACGAGGGCTGATGTTCAGCGAGTATTACCCGCTCTACAAAGCGTTCTTTACAGAGATCGGCTTTGAGGTAGTGCCCAGCGACCCGACCAACAAGCGCATCATCGAGATGGGCCTGGAAGTTGCAATAGGCGAGCCGTGCTTCCCATTCAAAGTGGCCCACGGGCATTACATGGACCTTATCGAAAAGGGCGTCGATTACATCTTCGCGCCTGGAATTATTTCTACTGAGCAACCCAACCCTAGAATGCGCCAGGCACAGACGTGTCCGTATTTACAGGCAGCGCCGGAGGTCATTGCCTCTGCAGTGGGTGTAACCGAACGCGGCATCCGCTATATCACGCCGCGGCTTCACTTCAAAAGAGGTGTGAAGCACCTGCGGAGAGTGTTCACACAAGTCGGCAAAGATTTGGGCAAGTCGGCAAGTCAGTCGCGAGCTGCTTTTGAGGTTGGCCTCAAAGTTCTTCAAGATTTTCGGCGAAAAGTGGAAGACAGGGGCGCGCAAGTACTCAGGGACCTTCCGCCAAACCAGATGGCCTTTATAGTGATCGGCCGACCCTACACCCTTTGGGACCCCGCAGTAAATATGGATATCGGCAAGAAGATACAAGACTTGGGAATACTCGCTATTCCGCAGGACTTCCTGCCGTTGGAGACAGCCGACATTTCCGACACCTGGCCTAACGCTTACTCACGTCAAATACAAAAAAAGCTGATGGCAGCAAGGCTAATCAAGCGCGATCCGCGCTTGAGAGCGGTGGTGCTGACATATTTCGCGTGTGGGCCCGACTCATTCGGCAACCCCTTCTTCAAGGACGAGATTGGTGAACCTTGCTACGTGATGCAGATAGATGAGCACACCGCCGACGTCGGGGTCATCACCCGCATTGAGGCGTTTGCCGACACGGCAAGCAAGAGCTTGGTTAAGGATTTCGAGGTAATACGAAGCCAAGAGGCATCGATTACTATGTTGCTCGGTAAACGGCTTTGGATTCCCAATGTCAACGGCGGGGCCAGGATGCTGGCAGCAGCTATGCGAGCTTATGGGATAGACGCAAAAGTGCTACCGCGCTCGCCCGATATCGGCCTTAACCTTGGCCGCAAGGCGATTTCCGAAGATGTGTGCCTTCCGGCCCTGATGACTACGGAAGACATGCTATATAGGGTAAACCAGCACGACTTCGACCCCGCCAAAGAAGCGTTTTTCCAAGGTAATGCAGAGGGACCTTGCCGCTTCGGAATGTATAGCATGCTTCAACGGCGGATACTTGATAAACTGGGTCACCACGATGTTGATATCGTGACTCTAGGCTCCAAGAGCGAGCATGGCGGGTTGGGCCTTATGTTTGCTCTGGTGACGTGGGATGCCCTCGTCTGCCACGATATATTGTTCAAGATGCTGCTTAAGTCTAGGCCTTACGAGATTAACCCTGGTGACTCGGAGCGATTATTCGAGCAATACCTGCAAAAAGCAGAGGCAATGGTAGCCGAGCACAAACGCAAGGTAGAGTCGCACAAGCTAAAGGCAATGACGTCCACTTGGCATCTCGCCGAGTTCGAGGAGCTTCTGCGACGGGCGGCCGATGACTTCGCTCGTCTGCCCAAGCGCGACGAACGCAAGCCGCTGGTGGGAATAGTAGGAGAGTTCTACGTTCGGCTTCACGATCAAGCCAATCAGGACATACTCAAAAAGTTGGAGGCGGAGGGCGCGGAGACGTGGCTTGCGCCGATGACGGAGTTCTTCGGTTATGCGAACTACATAGGTAAACTATTGTCTACAGATCGTCTACACGATGAGCTTCGCTGGGAGCATATATCCGAGTATTTGTCGCGGTCGATCAACTCTAAACTCGCTGCGAAGGATGAGCACGCCCTCTTCCATGCGGCAAGAGAGTTTCTAGAAGGTTATGAGGACATTGGCCCGGTGGAGGTGATAGCCGAGGGTGAGCGCTACCTCAACCACCACTTCGGGGGCGAAGCCATCTGCAGTATGGGCAAGAGCGAGGACTTCGCCAAGCGCGGGCTGGCCGGGATAGTAAGTGTGATTCCGTTCAACTGCATGCCTGGTAACGTCGTGACCGCGCTCAGCCAGTCGCTGCGCCGCCGCCACGACAACATCCCATTCCTAAACCTCGACTACGACGGCTTCATCGACTCATCGCGCGAAGCGAAAATAGTCAACTTCATGTGGCAGGTAAAAGAACGATTCGCAGGCCGGCAGACACCCATCCGACAAGAGGAAGAGTTTCTCGAACCATTTATTGACTCGTATACTGCGTCGTAGGATACTGGTCCTACTCAGTAACTATCGCTTCCACGGGGCAGGCCTCGGCAGCCTCGGTTACTTTTTCCTCCAACTCGGTCGGGACGGTCTCCATCTTGGGGTGAGCAAGGTTGTCGTCGCCCATCTCGAACACCTCGGGACAGTTGTCGACGCACACTCCGCATGCTATGCAATCGGTGGTTATTCGTACTTTCATCGGCCATCTCCTCTAAGAACTCTTGGAACTCTTGAAATCTCGGCAGACCGCTGTCACGCTAATATTTTCCCGCGGCAAAAGATGTTTGCGGGCTGATCCAGGACAGGTAAGCAGCTTGGTGTCTCGGCGTTTGCGCGTCCGGCTTGCTGCTCCCTTGCACCGCTACAGGCTGACGCCGACCAAGCGAATCGGGACCATCGGATAATCTCCCCACTCGCGGCCGAGTACGAAACCTCAGCATCAAACCCATCTGCGTGACATTCTCCGTCGCAATAGTTTACTTCACATTGCATCTTAGAGTATCCTACTTCTATCGCCAAGGATACACGCGGACTTTTGGAAATGCTTCTTTTCCGCGGGAAATCGTATTGTCGAGCCGGTGCACCAGCGAAAGAGAGAAACCGCTGGCGTGTTGCGCTTCGGAAGAAACAACAGATTCCTTTTTGTCGAGCAGAATGACGCTTGCTAAACTCAAAAGTTTCGACTATTGCTTGAGTGTGTCGTTATGTGGTATAATCTGTTTGCCTGTTGATCGGTTGACAGGTGCCTTCGCGCCAACGCCGATCAAGCGGAGGTTCATTGTACGAGGGGTGGACCGTTTGCCGGGCAGGAACACCGGGGCCACTTCCCGGTTGCCCGCCGCTTCACGGCAGGACCCAATTGAAACGCTGAGGACTGTCGGCTGCGACTGCGTTGCCGGCGCACATATGTCGACACTTGTTACGGAGGATTTTAGTGGCTGAAAAAGGCAAACTTAGTAAGACCGCGCGAGCCTCTACTCACTTTAACCGTGAGCAGGCTGAGCATGCCAAGATCGAAAACGACAACACCCGCGGCAAGGTGTTTACCGAAGTGAGAAAAGCGCTTGCCGAGGCCAGCATAGGTTTCCAGAACCTGAGCTCCTCGCACCCGATCATTGTAAACAAAGGGTCGTTTGCGCAGGCATGGGAAGTGGTGAAAGCAATGCTAGTTGATGGCGATGCAGGCCGCTACAAGATCGAGCGAGAAGAGCCCAACCAGGTTGTCCTAATCGAGAACACCCCCAAGGAACCGGCCCGAATGGTGATCAAGGAGAGCCCGTTCACCTGGTATTCGGCCGCTTAGAGTAGTCTTAGGAAACCGTTTTGTAAGCAATCGCGGGGCCTCGTAGGGGTCCCGCGATTGCTTTTATGAGTAGCGGCCGTATTCGAGAGCTTTACGATAAGCAAGCTCGACGTTTTCGATGGGACAATCGGGATTAACTGTGTGCGCGCTGCAGAATATGAAGCCGCCGCCGTTTTTGAGACCGTCCATGAGTCTCTTCACTTCTGCGTCGATCTCTTCTTCGTTCCAGCGAGGCAAGTAGCGCACGTCCAGTGCTCCGTAAAGGCAGAGCTTGTCGCCATAGTCGCGCTTCACTTTGTAGGGGTCCATACCCGCCGATATCTGAATCGGGTTCAGCACGTCCAATCCCATTTCCACGCAACCGTCTACTACATCCATTATGTAGCCGCACGAGTGCAGCGATACGGGAACACCCGCCCGCTTGCCGACATCAACGATCGCCTTGTCGTACGGGAAGATGAGATCCCACCATAACTTCGGCGAAAACATCATACGCCCGTTCTCGCCCCAGTCGTCGGAGATATGAACCACGTCGACGCCGCAATCGATCACCATCTGCGCCTGCGCCTGGAACCAGTCGGAGACCTTGCGGTAGAGGTCCGCGGTCTTGGCGGGTTCGCAGGCCATATTCGCCAAGTTGTTTTCGATACCGACGAAGCCATTGGAGGTCTCGAAGACCGCTCCGATCTGGCAGAACACGGCCATCTTGCGCTTGTTTCCGTATTCCTCGACCGCCGCACGGACGCCGTCATACATCGAGTCTCGTGTGGGATCGGGCAGTTTGAGGGACAGGGCCTCGTCAAGTGTGAAAAGGCGACGGTCGATGCCGTCCCACGGCGGCGGCGCGAAAACCGTGTAAATGTCGATACCGTATTCGTCGAAGAACGCATCCACACTGCCGTATTTGGCGGAAACGATATCCGAGTAGTCCTGGCGATACAGCCAGATATTCAGCGGAACGCGGTCCGCTTCCTCGTGGCGAATCGCCCTGAGTATCCGTTCCTTGCCTGTCATAACGACTAACCCCTCACTGTTTGGGCAGCCACAAAGGGCTCTGATAGCCCATAGGCAGCCCTGTACTTATCCATCCGAATCTGCCTGTCGTGGCACTCGGAGGCATTCTCTACTCAAACCATCGCAACCCACCCGAAGGCCAACCGACTAGTCAAGAGATAATACCTTCCGACGGGAGTGCCGCAGCGACGACTATTCTCACTGCGCCTAACTCCGCCTCCGAATCACTTGTTAGCCAGCCTTTTGCGGCGAACCTTCCGTGCAATAACAGGTCACGGAGGAATGGCGCGCCGCAAAAGTCGAATTACCACCTTGAGCCAACAATGCGCTGTAAGTGCCGTGAGACAATCACGCGTAGCAGCCGCTGCAGGCGGAGAGGAGCCGATGATAGGAGTGAACTTGCGAATGCTCGGACTGCGGATGCTGGCTCTCGGACTCGCTCTGGCACTGTCGATCTCGCAGTGCCCCGCCGACACGATCCTCGCCAACAGCGACCTGCCCGCCTTCGCCGGTCTGGGCAGTGCTGATCCCGCACCGGGCGCCGCCGAGAACCCGCCTGCCGAACTTCCCGCTCCGCCTCAGAGCAAGCGCAAGATGGGCTTGTGGGCCGGCAACGCTCGCAAGTTCTTCGGTGGAGCGCTGGTCGGGTTTTTGGGACACGAGGCCGGTCACCTGATCGCGAACCTGTCGCTGAACACCCATCCCTACACAAAGTCAGTCAACTACGGCCCGATCCCGTTCTTTACCATCGAGCCAGGTAGACATCTGAGCGACCACGAGCACTACATTACGGCGTCCGCAGGCTTCAACGCACAGAACATTATCAACGAGTGGACTCTCACTACCCATCCCAACCTGCGCTCCGAGAACGACCCGTTCTTGAAAGGCGTCGTCACGTTCAACTTCTGGCTAAGCGTTGGTTACGCAGCCACGGCCTTCGCAGGCACAGGCCCTATCGAGCGTGACACCAAGGGAATGGCTGATGCGCTGGGCTGCAACGAGCAATGGGTTGGAGTGATGATACTTGCGCCGACACTTTTGGATCATTATCGCTATCATCATCCCGAGGCCAAATGGGCCAACGTGGCAAGCCGTATTACCAAGATGTTTTTGCTCGGCTTTGCCGGTGTCTACAAGAGCGACTAGTCTTGGTCGCGCTTTTAGCCTATTTGATCGGACAACCTTGTGATTGCCGCTGACGAAACAACCACGCCACAAAGGTTAGGTCATCAGGTAACGACATGCCCCTACGTAATTGCGCTTGTAGACGGGTTTTTCGAGGGAGTCCATCTTCACACCCGATTTCGGGTTTGAAGCGTGAATAAACCATTTATCCGCCAAATACATCCCCACGTGACTCACGTACCCCTTATTCATGTCGAAGAATACTAGGTCGCCCGATCTCCACTTGCCAGGCGGCACTTTCATCCCCATGCGATATTGCTCACGTGCGGTGCGCGGAAGCTGGATACCAATCTTGGCGTAGACGTATCGCGTAAAACCCGAGCAATCAAATGCCGAAGGAGTCGTTCCGCCCCATTTATAAGGCACGCCCAAGTAGCATTTAGCAATTTGGATTAACTCGCGAGACTCGTCGATCCACTTGAGTGCGCTGGATCTGTATGCGGTGGAAACCGGGGACCGACTGTCGTTGAGCTCCAGCACGATCTCGGGCATATCCGTGTCGTCGGCTTCTAAAGCGTCTATTGCGGACGGCTCCGAAACAGCAGGTAAGTCTTGCGATCGAGGACTGAAATCGGGTAATGCAAATGCCGCCGAGGGGAACGTCAGGGCCACGAAAGCGGCGACGGCCCAAGCTTTGTTTTTTTGCAAAAACAACTTCCTCCCAAGTCAGTCTGACCTTCCCACCACGCCCGTGGGAACTACCTCCTTGGGTAAAGTTCCAGCCCGGTAGGATCCGGGATCGGCGTCCCTTCCTCTTGTCTCCACGAATACAAGAGCTATACTAACACACAATATTGGCCGTGTAAAGCCCCAGTCTGTTAATTTGTTGTGCGACTGAAAACGAGCGAAACCCGCAATGACCTGTCCCAGCCGGTGCGGGTGGTGATAGGCCGCATAAGGTTGTTGGCTACGTAGGTCAGGCGTATGCTAAGGTTGTCGGTAAACTTGTAGGTGAAGTCGGTGCGCGCATCGACCATGGCATCCTCGGATGTCGGCCTCAGGAAGTAGGCGTGGCCGTCAAGTGCGAGGGCGTCGGTGAGCCCTCTTTTCCACCTGAAGGAGGTTACCAGCGCGTAGCCGTGGTCGCTGCCGTGGTCATAGATTCCAGCGCGAGCTAGCGCAATCTCGCTTTCGATGCCGGGAAGGAGCTTACGTCCGACTCCCGTTGAGAGCATATAATAGCCGGACTTATCGCCGTAGGTAACGGTATAGGGGCTGCGATTTCTGATCTGGGCCGTAGCCGACACGAACCTGTAGCCCGACTTGCCGTCCTTGCGATATTGAGAATCGAGGCTGTAGGTATCGAGCTCGGTTTCATAGATGCTCGCACCCGAGTAGCTACGGGTAGTGGTGGCGCCATAACCTGCCTTGATGAACCACTTGCTCGGTCCGGATAGGCTGCTAAGGTTAATCCTGCCGTACAATTGGTCGGTAGTCTCCGAGGTCATAGCGCTGATTTCGAACTCGGCGCGCTTGGCACCAAGTGGCTTTGCGGCGACTCGGGGTTTGGCGAGCTGTGCGTTGGGGACAGGATTTTGCTGTGGCTTGGACGGAGAGGAAGCCGGCGATGAAACATCGGGCCCGCCAGCACAAACGGCCACTGACAGCGTCAGCGCTATTGCGGTCGCGACAGCGGTTCTCAATACTCTCCTCCACAATTGCGTCCCGGCGCACGGGGCCGTTTGTAGAGGATAACCTGATGCAGGTCCAATCGTCAAGCGCTCAGCCTGTTTCGTTGCACGGCAAGACACGCATTCTTGTGTGCGTCGCGTCAATGGCTGATCCTTATAGAGACATCATCTAAACACGACGATAATAATTCGCACCACTCCGACTTTAGGCGCTAGATGCACAGAGTCATCAGCTTACCCGTGGACTTTGCCGCCACGGAGATCCGCGTCCAGTTGGCGGCGGAACTACTGTCACTTCACACTATGCATTTAGAGTCCTCGTCGTCCGCGCCTGACGGGTCGAGCCCGATGCGACAGGAGTTGGTGAATGATACTCCATCCTGACTTACGGTGCGCACCCATACTCGCTTAATGCCCTGCTCGGTCTGGATCGCGGCAGGATCCTGCTGCGACCAATCCGAGCTTAAAAACGAACTGATCGCCTTTTGTCCGTACAAAGCCGTCAACACGTCCAACTCAACCGCAGGTCACGTTCCAATCGCCGCGAGGCACACAACTACGGCCATGCCTACTGCATATCGCATCCCATTAGCCCCACCAACACCAAGTGATTCAACCCAACCTTTTATACGGCCCGCGCTCTTGCGGCGTCAAATCAGCCTGAAGGCGAGTAAACCGCAAGCAGATCTTACCGGGAGCCATAATCCGGGACAGTTCGCGGGTTTTATGCCGCGCAGATGAAATCGCGGCCTTCGAGATATCCCAACTTTACGAGCTGATTTCTGATGAGCTCTCGAGCGCCGTGAGAGCTAACGGCGGCTATGACGAATGCTTTTTTGTTTGCCAAGTATTCTGGCGCCACTATTGGCCTTTGGCGCAGTGTGTGGCCGATTTTGTTTGGGTCGATGTCAACAACAACCTCGAAGCCCAGCCCCTCGCGCATCAAGTGTTTACTAAGCCGACGGCCCGTCTTGCCTGCGCCCCACAGGACAATCGGTCGATCGACACCTATAAGCAGAGCCGCCAAATAGCGCGCCTTGGCCCGCAGGAAATTCTCGACGGAGTAGCGACTGTCCACAAAGGTAATCCGGCCCTCGGTTTGTCGCCACATCAATAGTGTCTGCCTTACTTTTGCAAACCGCTTTCCTGCAGCGTGGTATCGCAGCCAAAGGTCGTAGTCCTCCGCCCAGCCGCGCTCCTGATATCCTCCGATCTCGACGAGTTCTCTCTTGCGAAGCATCGCCGTAGGATGGGCGATTGGACTTTCGACAAAGATATCACGCGCTATCTGCTCATGTGTTACTAGGGAGTTTAACCACTGCTCGTAGCGCCTCATCCCGCCGAGTACTGCTCGGCTCGGAAATGTTCGTACCAAGCACGAACAAACGCTTACATCCGGCCTGCTGCGCATTAAACTCACCTGCGCTTCCAGCCTGCGTGGGTGAGATATATCGTCAGCGTCCATACGCGCTATAAGCTCGGCCCGGCATTCGGCAATTCCTAGATTTAAAGCGTGGATAATTCCCCTATGTGGCGCACGGATAAGGCGAATGCGCTTTTCGCGAAACGATTCCACTGCCGCAGGCCCGGCGTCGTTGGAGCCATCGTCAACGATGACCAGTTCGAAGTCATCATAAGTCTGCCTCAGTATGCTTGATACCGCATCCGCGATTGTAGCCTCGGCATTAAACACCGGCATCAAAACAGATACGCTGGGTTGGTTATGGCGCACGAAATAACTTACCTCTTCGACTAGCCCCTGGGCCTGAGGAAAGTGAGAGTATCAGACACCATTTCAACGGCCTTTGCGGCTAAGTTCAACTTTGCTGACGCGAGAATCCTTTTTTACTTAACAGCATGGAATGCCGCACCATACGCACCATAGGCTAGAAGGAAACTACAAGCAAAGCGCGCAAGATCATGGTAACGCAGTAAACTTAAGGCTTGAAGATATATGATGAGGATAGGTGTAATAGGATACGGTCTTCGTATGCAAGGAGTTGTGGGTCTGATGCAACGGCTTAACGCAGGCACGGAAGTAGTGGCCGTCTGTGACCCTCGTGAGGACGAGATCAAAAGGGATCTGGAGGATAAGGGCCAAGACGTCGACAATATCATTTTCTACGCCGACCCGGACGAGATGCTGGATAATGCAAACCTCGACGCGGCGATGATAGGCACGCGATGCTCGCTGCACGCGCAAATGGCGATTAAAGTGCTGGAGCGAAACTTGCCGCTGTATTTGGAGAAGCCTATAGCCACCAATATGGCCGACCTCATCAAACTTCGCGACGCTTCGGCGAAGACGAAGAGCGAGGTGGTAGTATCGTTCCCGCTTCGGGTGACCCCGTTGGTACAGATGGCGAAGGAGATCATAGACTCGGGCAAGATCGGTAACGTCGAGCACGTGGTTGCTTGGAATGACGTTCCCTACGCGTGGTGCTACTACCAGAGCTGGTATCGCGACGAGAACGAAACCCAGGGCCTCTTCCTCCAGAAGGCCACCCACGACTTCGACTACATCAACTACTTGCTTGGTGTGAAACCGACCTGGATATGCGCGATGAAGTCGAAACAGGTCTTCAAGGGCGATAAACCGGCCGGACTTCGCTGTGATGATTGCGACGATTGGGACACCTGCCTAGAAAGCCCGTACCACTACCACTATACCAAACAGGAGCGCGACAGAGTGGAGCCTACTGGGTTAATGTGCGCCTTTGCTATGGATACCGGCAACGAGGATTCCGGCAGCGCCTTGATTGAATACGAAAACGGCATACATGCTTCCTACAGCCAGGATTTCGTGGCTCGAAAAGCAGCAGGTCGACGCGGCGCCAGATTAATCGGTTATCACGGCACTATCGAGTTCGACTGGTACACCGACGAACTAAAAGTCTACATGCACCACGTGCCAAGAACTGAAAGTTACAAGTTCAACACTACTGGAGCATCACATGGTGGCGGCGACACGGTGTTAGTCGATAACTTCGTGAGGGTGATTCGCGGGGAACAGAAGTCGGTCGCTCCGCTAAGTGCTGGCCTTCTCAGTGTGCTAATGTGTCTGCGAGCGAAGCAGTCAGCCGAAACTCGCACATTTCAGGAAGTGCGATACGATTAGCACAGATAACCCGGTCAACTAAGGTACCGTACTGCGTTTCAATTCAGTGCTTGAGTGATCTTCATCGGAGGAGTGTATGATCAAGGTAGGTCTAGTTGGATACGGTTTTATGGGTGGTATGCATTCGCAGTGCTACCAAGCTACTGGCAAGGCCAAAATCGTTGCGGTCGCCGATGTCGAAGCAGATCGGTGCGATAAGGCCGCGGCAGATTTGAACTGCGAGACGTTTGACAGCATCGAGGCGATGTTGGAGTCGGTTGACGTTGACGTTGTAGACATTTGCACACCCACGTACCTTCACGAAGACCACGTATTGGCGGTGGCTGAAGCAGGCAAGCATATTATGTGCGAGAAGCCTATGTCTTTGTCAGTAGAGTCTTGCGATCGTATGATCGCTGCTACTACCGAGGCAGGCGTGAAAATGATGGTCGGACACGTAATCCGATTCTGGCCCGAATATCAAGTCATTAAGGAACTGGTAGATTCGGGCAATTTCGGCAAAGCACAGTGGGCCAGCGCTCGACGTTTAAGCCCTCCGCCGACGTGGGCATGGCAGGGCTGGTTATCGGATCCGGAAAAGAGTGGAGGCGCGATACTGGACCTTCACATACACGATGTCGACTTTCTGGCTTATCTGTTTGGTTCACCCAAAGCCGTATTCGCAACTGGCGTAAAATCGACAAGGGGTGCATTCGACAGTGCGTTTACAACAGGTTTGGGACACTCGTCAGGCACGATAAGTTATGCGGAAGGGTCTCTTGCGCTATCAACCCCATTTCCGTTCAATATGGCGCTTACGGTCTGCTGTGAAAACGGTTCCATCAAGTTCGATATGGCTGTAAGCCCGTCCCTGATGGTGTATCCCAACGACGGTGAGCCTTTTGCGCCTGAAGTACCGGAAATTGAAGTAGGATCTTCCGAGACAACCGGCGGCAACATATCGTCGCTAGGGGGCTATTATAACGAGATCGAGTATTTCGTAAACTGCGTTGCAGATGGGGTTGAGCCAGAAATAGTGACACCACAAAGCGCGCGCGAAGCCGTGAAAATATGCCTTGCCGCACGTGAATCGGCTCAATCTGAAACGATCGTCAACATCGCGTAGATTCGTGCATAGGAGGGCGAGAGGTTGTTAGTCAAGAGCATCAGTTATTGGTCGTTTCCTGGCGGTTTGGACGGGAGCAAGCCCGTCGCGGAAGCCTTTGAGGAGGCAAAAAAAGCGGGGTTTGACGCGGTCGAGGTGTGCTTGTCCGAAAAAGGCGACGTTAGCCTTGAGACAACCGAAAAATCTGCAAAAGCAGTCGTGCAGGCGGCTGCTGACGCTGGAGTCGAGATAGCCTCGGTAGCCTGTGGACTATTTTGGGGAAAGTCGCTGACCGACAACGACGAACCCGTGCGCCGTGAAGCCATTGCAATTGCGCGCCACCTGATTAACGTAGGGGCGTGGCTGAACGCTGGGGCAGTCTTGATAATACCAGGAGCTGTGGATGTGTTCTTCGATCCAACTGCACAGGTCGTGGATTATCATTCGGTACTTGAACGCGCAGAATCAGCCATAGCAGCACTACTGCCTCAAGCCGAGGAAACTCAAATCGCGCTGGCGATAGAAAACGTCTGGAACAAGTTCCTAGTAGGCCCCTATGAGATGCGCGAGTTCATCGACCACTTTGACTCACCTTGGCTAGGAGCCTATTTCGACGTCGGCAATGCTATGCTCACAGGATACCCTGAACACTGGATAAGAATGTTGGGAAGGCGAATCAAGCGAGTTCATTTCAAGGATTTCCGACGCGCAGTGGGAACAGTGGAAGGCTTCGTCGATCTTTTATCGGGCGATGTTAACTGGCCGGAAGTCGTTCGCGCCCTAAACGAGATCGGTTACGATGGCCCGGTAACGGCAGAGATGATTCCGATTTACAAATACTATCCAGAAGTTTTGATTGCCAACACATCTCAGGCAATGGATGCCATACTGGGCCGCAAGTAGGAGGCGTTAGATGTCAAAAAAGGCGCTGGCGGTAGGCGCACACCCCGACGACATCGAATTCACTATGTCCGGCACGCTTATGTTGCTAAGCGAGGTTGGGTACGAGCTGCACTACATGAGCGTGGCTAACGGCTCCTGCGGAAGCGTTACGTTGGGCCCTGCGGAAATTGCCGCCGTGCGTACTAACGAATCTCAGGAAGCGGCTAGATATATCGGCGCAGTCTATCACCCGCCGCTATGCTGGGATTTAGAAATACTTTACGAGCAATCACTAATCCGCAAGTTGTGCGCCATCGTGAGGCGAGTACAACCGGAGATACTGCTTATCCCATCCCCGCAGGACTATATGGAAGATCACACTACAACCTCGCGTCTTATGGTGACGGCGGCATTCTGCCGCAACATACCAAACTACGCTGCCGACCCTCCAACACCGGCTGTAAACAACGAAATGGCTGTATATCACGCTATGCCGATGGGCCTTTGTGATCAACTACGAAACCCTATTGTCCCGGATTCATACGTCGACGTAGCTTCTGTAATCGATCGCAAGCGGGAGATGCTTGCGTGCCACAAAAGCCAAAAGGAATGGCTGGATGAGACACAGGGCCACGACAACTACCTCAACTTAATGCAACAAATGGCAGCAGAGGTAGGCAAGCTCTCCGGCAGGTTCGAGTTTGCCGAAGGGTGGCGAATACATTCTCATCTTGGGTTCGGCTCGCCCAATTTCGACCCGCTGGCTGCCGCACTGAGCGACAGGCTGATGAAGGGACAATGGAAAGGAGGAGCTTAATGCCGAGAAGACTCAGCAAAATTGCACCGGATTGGTGGGATTACACAACCATCGACCAAGAAATTCTCGACGATGCGGCGAAACTCACCCCAGAAGATATGCTGGCGCTCTCTAGACCGGGATTCAAGGTTGTTTTCTATGACACTTTAGAGGAGTTCTACTGTGCAGAGGCACTAGAATACATCGAGGCATGGATGCGCTCGACACCGGACAACCCCGTTGGAGTGTGTGGACCTATTGGGCCGACGGAACAGCTCCCGCTGGTGGCGCGCATCGTAAACGCCATAGGACTGAACTTGGGCAAAAAGGACGCACACTTTTGGGGCATGGACGAGTGGGTCATCGACGGCAAAGAAGTGCCCGAGGATCATCCGCTTTCTTTCGCTCGCACCGACAGAGAACTCTGCTTTAACCGCATCCGCCCGGAACTTGCTATGCCTGAAAAGAACTTGCACTTCCCTAAAGCGGACACGAGTGACTACGTTAGTTCCTGGAACGGCGTGACTTGTGCGGTTATGCAAGGCGGCCAAGGCGATATCAAGCACTGGGCATTTAACGACCCGGTCAAACGCGAGGGTCCGTGGAAAGACAACCCGCCTAGCCCGGAAGAGTATTTGAAGCTAGATACTAGGGTTGTCGACTTGCACCCGGTCACAGTTATGCAAAACGCACGCACTTCCGGTGGAGGGAAGGTTGACTTGGTGCCGAACCAAGCCGTTACAGTAGGTCCGGTGCAGACGTGGAAAGCCGAGAAAGTTTCTATCTGGCAAGCCGGTAACCACGACAACCCCTTTGGTCAACGCCTGACTACGTTTATGATCTCAAAGAAGATAGCGGACAGCGCCGTTCCGATGTCGCTGCTAGGGCTACATCCGAACGTTCAGTTTAACTTCTACCGGGGCGGAATTGGAACTTGTGAAGTGGAGATGCACTAAGCTATGGGAAATTCGGTCTTGGTCGGTGCTGTTCTTGGAACGGGAGCACTTCTGGCGTGCACAGCAGGGCTTGCCAGCGGAACGAAGCCCATTTATACTTCCAGTTTTGCAAACCTTGGCGAGGCAAAGCTGGAGTTTAGCGAGAGGTGGTCGGTCGAGAATGGTGCTTTGATCACGCGATCGGACCACTGGCAGTGGGAAACGGCCACGCTTGATCCGGGAGTCGATGACTATCAGCTAGACGCAGAAGTAGTTATGGCCCGAACCCCAAATCGTAACAACGGCATGGGCTTTATTTTCCGAAAGTCCAACGAAAAGGCTGCGGCTTTCTACATATCGCAGCCCCTCGGAGGGTTCGGAGCTTTTGGCCAAATCTTGGGTGAACACTCGCGATGGAGCAAAGAATGTGTTTATGCCATTAGCAAGGACAAGGAAGTCGGCGTGCATCATTTGCGCGCCCTTGTAAAGGGAAGCCTGGCGAACTTTTACGTGGACGGCGAACTGGCGTGTATTTTGGACATCACGGAGCGAAAGAGCGGCCTGGTGGGGTTGTATGCACATGGTGACGCGACTTTTCGATCGTTCGAAGTAAGGCCACTTGCTCCCGGAACAAAGCTAGTCGAGAAGCGCCAGCCGCGAAATCTGCTGCGCTATGGCAAGGTGTGTCCCGCGTCAACTAGCTGGAAGCAAGCGATTGCCCGGGCAGTGGAAGTTATAGACAAGGCGATCGAAGAGGGAACGGAGGGAGTTCCGGGCGAGGAGTCGATGCCGGCGTATACTTACCGCTGCTGCACGTGGATGAAGCCAGGTGTAAGGCCCTTCTACGCCTATCCCGCAAACCATCACGCCTTCACTGTCGAAGCTCTAGTCAACTATTATTCTTACAGCAAGGAACGGAAGTATTTAAGAGAAGCGCTTCGACTGGCGGACTGGATGATTCGTCACAGCACCCCGACGACAGATAAATTGGCTCACCTACCGTACTCGACTACAATGAACGGACAAATGGGCGGAAACGTCGATGGGGACACGATAATGGTGGATAAATGCGGCGTAATGGGATTAGCTTACCTTAGACTTTGGGATTTGTGCAGGCAAGAGAAATACAAGAAAGCAGCCATTGCAATGGCCGAGACTTTGTTGAAGCTGCAACTGCCAGAGGGACGTTGGCAAAATCGTGTGGAAAACGCGACTGGCAAGGTAATGCAAGACTATACAGCACATCAGGTTGCCAATATCAGGTTTATGGAAGCCCTGTATGATGCCACGGGCGATGAGCGTTACAAGGTATCTGCTGCTAAAGCGCTCGATTGGGTTTTGGCTAACCCCGTAAAGACGGGCAAGTGGACTGGTTATTATGAGGACGTGGAATCGCATATCGAGTCTGTGAGCAACTGGGACGCCATTGAGACCGCACGTTACCTGATAGCTAACCGCCACAAGAAGCCCGGCTATCTTTCGTTGGCTATCGACATTGCGCAGTGGGTAGGAACGAGCTTTGCCGTATTTCAAGATGGGAAATGGCCTCTGATTTGCGAGCAAAGCGTGTGTATGCCGGTCATGTCGGTACACACAAAACATTTTGCGCAGCTTATGTTGGATCTGCACGCGGCTACTGGGCGAAAGTATTATTACGATGTGGCGGTTTCAGCTACCAACGCTGGGTTTGACCTAGCCAAAGGTGGAGAGGGATGGTATAGCCTCGAACTATCGCCATTGGCACTCGGAATCCCGCTGATCCAACGGCTTGGAATACGGTAAGAAACGATGACTAGACGTGAACGGCTTATGGCCACCCTGAGGGGGGAACCGGTAGACAGGCCGGCTGTAAACTTCTATGAGGTCGGTGGGTTCAAAGTAGACCCAGCCGACCCTGATCCATTCAACGTCTACAACGACCCATCTTGGGCGCCGCTGCTCGATTTAGCAGAGCGCGAGACGGACTTGATTTGGATGCGGGGGCCTGCCGTTACTCCAGCAGCAGACAACTGCATGCACGAGTTCGCAAACACCGAGAACTATACGGACGGAAAAAGCCAGTATAACCGCACCACAATTCGAGTCGGCGACAAGACGCTAACTTCGCTGACTCGGCGTGACCCTGACGTAAGCACAATCTGGACCATTGAGCATCTACTCAAAGGCATCGATGACCTTAAGGCCTATTTAGAACTGCCAGACTCAGTTTTCAGTCTAGATATTGACGTTGGGTGCTTACACGATGAAGAGCATACGATCGGCGACCGTGGAATCGTGATGGTGGAAATAGCCGATCCGCTCTGTCTTGCTGCGAGTCTGTTTTCCATGGAAGATTACACCGTCGTCGCGCTCACGGAACAGGCTCTTTTTCATCGGCTGCTCGAAAAGCTTGCGCCGCAGGTTTACAAGATAGCTGAGGAGGTGTCGCGTGGGTTTCCGGGCCATTTGTGGAGGATAGCAGGACCGGAATACGCAACCCCACCGTATCTACCCCCGCGACTTTTCGATGAATACGTGGTTACATACACGAAGCCTGTAGTGGACATTATCCATAAGAACGGTGGGTATGCTAGGCTACACTGCCACGGTAGAATTAAGGACGTATTGCCATGCTTCGCCAAAATGGGCGCAGACGCGATTGACCCGATCGAACCACCGCCACAAGGGGATGTTACTCTTTCGTACGTCAGACGTGAATACGGCAAGGATCTGGTGCTATTTGGTAACCTGGAAATTAGCGATCTGGAGACAATGGAGCCTGAAAAGTTCAGCAGGGTCGTGGCGCAGGCCTTAGTCGAAGGCACCGAAGGCGAGGGTAGAGGCTTTGTGCTTATGCCGTCTGCGGCACCTTATGGACGCAAACTAAGCGCGAAGGTTTTGCAAAACTACGAAACAATGATACGCTTAGCTAGAAGCATGTTTTCGTAGGCTGTACAACCTGCGAACGTATGTTTCCAGGTTATGAGGCAATAAAGGTAGAGATGAGAAGTATTATGCTATCAGTCGTCGCACTTCTAGCCACAAATAGCATTGCGGAAGCCAATTATATCGAGCCATGGACTAAACCAACTCTCAGGGGTCAGACAGTGACCTGCTGGGGCAGGGAATATGTGTTCGATGGATCGTTGTTGCCAACACGAATTCGGAGTCAAGGTGGTGACGTGCTTGCCGCGCCGTGGGAACTTCGGATAGTTGCCGACGGAAAAACGGTCGCATTACACAGTTCGACGTTTCATAAGACGGGACAGGACGAAGAGGCGGTAGAGTTTGTAACGAGGGGTGATTCTGCAGAAATGTGTGTTTCTGCGCGCTGGCGAGTTGAGTTTGATGGCGTCGGCAAGATCGATCTTGAACTAAAACCACATCGTGAGCTATGCGTAGATTCCGTTGACCTGATAATTCCTCTTTGCAGGCGTAGTGCAAAACTATTTCATCACGGATTGATCTACCCAATCTACGTGTGGGATTGGCCGACGAAGTCCCTTAACTCCGGCGAAGTGTCTGAGGAGGGTATGAAGCTGCCGTTCGTTTTCCACATTTGGTTGGGCGATGAAGAGCGGGGAATTCAATTGTTTGCTGAAAGTGATGAACACCTTCGTCCGGCCGATGAAAATGCCGCGATCTCCGTCACGAACGAAAGCCAACAGACGATTTTGCGGTTGAGTCTTCTAAGCAACGTGAAGCTAAATAATGCATGGACGTGGACGTTTGGATTCGTAGCTACGCCTGTAAAGCCCTACCCCAAGAATCATTACAAACTCCATTATTGTCAGAGCGGTACTTATGGCATCGAAAAGGAGCAAGAAGGCGGCCATAAGCCTCTCCTCGACGTTTACAAGGAAATGGGAGTTAACTATCTGGGCTGCCACGAACATTGGTCGGAGGAGCAGAGCTTGCCGCGATCAAAGAACCCTGAAGAACTGAGCAGCCTGATTGACGCTTGCCACTCGAAAGGAATCCGTGTAGCTGTCTACACTGGGTGTTATATGTCTACTCGCTCCAAAGAATATGACGAGTTATGGAACAGCCTACCGTTCGGTCATCATTACCAACATCAGCGATCGGACAATGGTCATATTTGCCGAGTGCAATGTAATAACACAGGTTATCCGGATCTGCTGCTTCAGCTTTACACAGACGCTATACCGAAGCTGGGAATTGATGGGCTATACATGGACGGATTAACCTTTCCGCTTCCGTGTACAAACAGCAAACACGGGTGCGGCTATACGGGCAAGGATGGTAAGGTTCACCCTACAATGGCGATTTGGAAGACGCGAGAGATGATGAAGCGCTTTTATCGCTTGATCAAAGGTCGGAACCGAGATGGAATCATTGTAGCACATACGTCTGCCTGTATACTTACGCCAATAATATCTTTCGCGGACTTTTACCTCGATGGCGAACATCTGATGAAGTATCTCAAGTTTCCGCCCAAGGATCCGCCGGATGGGATACTGCGTGCCGAGATGAGCGGTCACAACTTCGGCGTGCCAGGTATGCTTCTGCCATTGGGTTTGGACGAGGCAGAACGACAAAGGGCGAGGACAGTCTCGTTGCTGCACGACATTTTGTGGATGTGGAGTCCAAATGATCAGATGGATGCGTGGAAGGCATTTGACTCATTTGGCGCTGCGGAGGCAAAATGGATTCCGTTCTGGAGGTCGCACGGGTTCGTCAAGGTGGCAGGTAGCGAATCTGTAAGGATAAGCCTGTATTTGCGACGTGGCGTGGGAGCACTGATGGTCATCGGGAACGTTGGTGAAACCGCAGAGAGCGTAACGATAAAACCTAAGCTTGAAGCGATGGGCCTAAAGTTTGTTGAGCGGCTTATTGTCAAGGATGAGGTAGCGGAAAAACAAATTGCGTTTGATGGTAGCCAGGTGCTGGTAGAAGTCCCGGCTGGTGCATATAGGGCGATTTCCGTAGGCGAGGCTTCTGATGCGAATGGGCGTAATTGACCGCCCGCACAGTCAGTATATAATCAAAGTTGGGATCTCACATTATCAGGAAAGAGACGTGTAAACTATCTTTGCGCTATAGGCAAGTCGGTCGAGGAGGGTAACTGTGCGCGTTTTTTGCCTTGTAGTAATGTTTGCAACGATTTTCGTCGGGTGCTGCAATTTGGGGGGCCTGTCGGACGTCGCATCCGATACAACTGCAGTCGGGGGGCCAGTGTCCACTGCGGAACCCTCCACGCCTAGCGGTGCGGCTGAGCCGGGTAGTTTGGCAGGTGGTAAACCTAATCAAGGCCTTCCTGCTGCCGAGCCGCAGCTTAGCGGGCCCGTTGGTTCGGCGGCCGTCGCAGGGTCGAAGATACAGTTCGACTTTGCGGTAACACCGGATCCGGAAATATTTAAGCGCACCCCCGTGATCGACGGAGTGATCTCTGATGGTGAGTGGGACATTTTTTACAGCACTCAATCCAGCGGGTGGAACCTGGCAACATTCGCTAACTGGGACAACGGCGGTTTGTGTTTTGCAGGGATGTCGAATGTGCCCGTGGATTTTCTCATTTTATTGGACGTAAGGTCTGACGGGTGGTACCACGGTGACGAGAATTACGAATTTCTCGTTTCGCGTGATTCCCGGGACGGCACGAGGTTGACGGGCGCACGATATGACTCCTTTAATAGCCTGTCACCTGAGCCGTCGGTTTTGAGCGCGGCCGAGCTATCGCTTGTGGAACTCAGGTCGAAGCTTAACGCCGAAAGTGTGGCATTCGAAATGCGGGTACCTTCTGTGCTTCTAAGACGCCAGTTGACCGCTGGCACCAAGGTTGGTGTAGCCATAGCGGTCCGCACCGGGTCGGACAGTGCGTCATGGGTGCCAGCGGGACTTGTGGGCGAAAGGCGGAAGTGCAGCGAATGCATTTTGGTGAAGAAAAAGGTTGCCGCTCTTAAGCCAATACGTGTTTCGCTGGATCTCAGGGAAGATGTGGTGGCGCGGGGTGACGAGCTGGTTGGGAAGTTTCACCTCACAAACGAGGGAAGTGAAGCTGCCGATGTTCGGTACTTTGTGATTGCCGGGGAGGGGAGAACACGACCTTATATCAACAGCGAGAGAATACGTGTGGACAGTCTCGCGCCTAAGCGTCATATCTCCCGCGAGTTCAAGACCGTTATTCCTGTGGACATGCCCTTGGGGGCGTGGGGGCTAGGATGCGAGGTAGGATCGACGGAAGCGCGGATGGGGGGAGTTTTGGTTAGCTTTGATGTGGTCGATCCGTACGAGGTTAGTCTGAGGTTACCTGAAGGCGAGGTGCATACTGACGTTAAGGACATCACACTCGGTGTGATCGTACGAAACAACCGGAGGTCTCGGGCGCGCGGCTCAGTGACAATCAATTTGCCTGTGGGCTGGGAGCTTTGGAAGGGCGCAGGCAGGAAGGAGTTCTCTGTTCCTGCAGGGGGAATGGCCCCTGTAAGTTTTAAGGCAAAACCGCCGCTTGGGGTCGCCGGACGCGTGCCGGTGAGCGCGGAGGTAAGTGTTGAGGGAAGGACAATCAAGGCGGAGGGCAGCCTGACGCTGATTAATCCGTAGCGATCGTCGGTTAAGATGGACTGTCGCACGACAGTCCTGCGTCGTGGCGGTTGGTTGATGGTGCTACACAATTTTTTCCCAGCAAGCCCGGCTTCGGGCGTCAAGGTTTGTAAGTTGGGGAATCTCGAAGCGGTTGCCATCGACATCGACTAGTAGGTAGCGCCCTGGTTGGATCTCGTGTATGCTGTCACGTATGCCGCGCATAGTGAACTCACGTCTCCCTCGATCCGTGTCTACGTCCCAGTATACGGCACCGAACTCCTTGTTTGCCTTGCGAATCCGAATGACCTTGGGAATGAAGTAGCGGCGCTTAAGATCATCCTGCACGAGGTGTCGATCCCTTGGTTGTAAATCTCCGAGGTTGTGAAGGACGCCTATCTCGTGGCCAGCAATGGCGTCAATCAGGCATATGTAGCTGTTCGGTGCGGTGAGAGGGAATGCACGAACTGCGTAGGCCTTCAGGTAAGAGCGATCCCCTCTTAGGGTTAGCGTCAGCGTGTCACCGCGTTTGTTGATGTGGAGCTTTGTGGGATCGAGGTACTCGAAGTCGAAACGGTCGTCTATCTGTTCGTTATAGTCGAGAGTCCAGTCTACCATGCTTTATTCGTCTACCTTTTTTATCTGGGATAGCTGTTGCTGAATCTCCACAAGCCGTCGATACACTCCGTTCTTTTCCATTAGCTGGTCGTGGGTGCCCTGCTCTGCGATTCTGCCTTGCTCGAGGACAATCAGTCGGTCGGCCTGTCGCAGCGTGGAGAGGCGATGGGCAATAGCGATCGTGGTTCTGTTCTTAACTAGGCGCGCTAGGGCGTGCTGAATCTGGCTTTCCGATTGGGTGTCTACGGACGACGTAGCCTCGTCAAGGATCAGAATACGGGGGTCGCAGAGCACTGCGCGGGCAATTGAAATGCGCTGGCGCTCGCCACCCGATAGCCGTCCCCCTCGCTCGCCAACCTGGGAGTCGTAGCCGTCGGGCAGACGCATAATAAACTCATGGGCATTTGCAGCTTTTGCGGCTCGGATAACCTCCTACCTCGTTGCGTCTGGTCTTGCGTAGGCGATGTTCTCGAAAATCGTGCCGCTGAACAGAAATGGGTCCTGGAGAACAACGCCAATCTGTCGGCGAAAGTCGTTAATGCGTATGTTGCGGACGTCGATTCCGTCGACCAAGACGGCACCCTCGTTGACATCGTAAAAACGGCAAACGAGGTTAATAATGGTGGTCTTGCCTGCCCCGCTAGGCCCAATCAGTCCTATCATCTCGCCGGGAGCAACGCGGAGAGAGACATCCTTAAGGACAGGCGTAGTCGGATCGTAGCCGAAGGTAACGTCGCGCAACTCCACTTCGCCATTCATGGAGGCGAGCGGAATTGCATTCGGATTTTCATCTACCTCGACGCGTGTATCCAGGACCTCAAAAATTCTTTCTGTGGCGGTGAGGCTGCTGGACATGAAGTCGGTGCTTCGGCAGATCATTTGCAAATTGGCGTAGAACATAGAAATGAATGCGAGGAACGCTACTAGTGTTCCGGGGTCGTTCGCGTGTGGATCGCTCAGCACACCGAAGCCGCCGACCAGCCAAATCATGGCTGTGCTCAGTTGCGTAAATAGGGATATTGTCGGCCAAAATGTATTAGATGCGAAATGCAAGCGGACCTCCGCTTCGTAGAGGGCGTTGGTTTTCTTGTTGAAACGGGCGATCTCCTGGTCTTCTTGGGCAAAAGCTCGTATGACGCGTAGTCCGGCGAGGGCGTCGTGGAGTATGGCCGCAACACGTGACCATATATGCCAGTAACGATGGTGCTTTCGAATTAGTCGCCGAAAGAAAAGTATGGATAATAGCGCGACTACGGGGCTTGGGGCTAGCACCCAGATGGTAAGCTTCCAGGACATTGCGAACATGAGGATGACCGCGCCTATGATCTGCAGACTGCTCACAAGATAGGAATTAAGGCTCTGATTCATAAAGTTGTTGAGGGCGTTGGTGTCTTGGGTGACACGGGCCATGATGCCTCCGAGCTGTCGTTTGTCGAAGTAGCTGAGGCTAAGGCGCTGTAGAGTTTGATAGAGCTGGATGCGTACATCGAGAGTCAATCGACCGCCGAGCCAAGCGGATAGGCGGCCTTGACAAATGGCGGTAACCCACGATAGTGTCCAAATGCCCACATACGCTAGCACGAGTGTGAGAAGAATCTGGCCCGGTGTGTTTAGGCCGGGAAAGTGGATCCACCAGGGAATACTGGGGCGCTCTGGCTGAAATAGGTTATTGTAAAAGGGCTTGTTGAGGTATGGCAGAGCGAGGTTGATCGTGGTGGCGAGAAGCATTAGCGCGGCCACCGCGCAGAGCTTGCGGTAATAGGGTCGGGTCAAGCCTATAAGTCTGCGCAGAACTCGGGCCTTGTTTACACAGGCGGGGCATATCTGGCTGCCATCCGGATAGAGTCGGCCGCAAATGGTGCATCGACGGTCTTCGCCTTCATCGTTAACCTGAATGTCCTCCGCGCTGACGATTGATTGGAGAGCTCGGGCAACCTTGTTGAACTTGCGGGCTAGGCTGTGGGTATAGTGCAGCAGATCAACCACCTCGCCGTCAACGATTGCTTCGAGCACGCCGTGGCCGACGAGGAACTCTGCATTGACCTCTGAGACTCGCGCGAGGTCAATGCGACGCATAAGGCGGACCGATGCGCCGTTTTGAGCGAAGACAAATACGTGTTGGCTTGTGGCCACGAGCCATTGGATCCCAAAGGCCCCGCAGCCGTCGATGTCGGAATAGACCGCTAACTTGGGTACTGCCTGGCCGCCGCTTGCGCTCGCGAATGTGGCGCGTACGGCCTCGGGTAGCGGTTCGAGTATCGGCATAGGTGGCTTCCTCGCTAACGAAGCAAGTGAGCTTGGCCAGGTTTATGGCATTATACCACCGGCGTCAAAGGAAGGTTACGCGGTGCGAGGAAAATACGCGCAAAAAAAAGACGGTGAAGTAATTATATCTCCGTGGCTAGCCTCCCGTGAGTAGCAATAGGAGACGTTCGAGATCCTCGTCCGAGTAGAACTCAATCTCTATTCGGCCGCGGTCTTTTTGACGAAGGATGGAGACTTTGGTGCCCAGTAGGCCTCTCAATTGCGCCTCGGCCGCAGCGAGGTTGGGATCAGACCAGGTAGGGTTTGTTTCACGTGAAACAATATCCCTCGCGCTCAAGCGCCCCTTCGCCCACTCCCGGGCCATTCGCTCGGTCTCCCGAACCGATAGACCTCCGCCCACAACTCTCCTACAAAGCTCCTCTTGCTCTCGGGGATCCTCCACGCTTAGAATCGCGCGTGCGTGCCCCTCGCTTATTCTCCCCGATTTGACCTCAGAGCGCACCTCCTCCGAGAGGTTCAACAACCTAAGGGTGTTCGCAACCGACGACCGGCTCTTCCCCAGCCCGAGCGCGATATCCTCCTGCGATAGGCCAAACTCCTCCATCAATCGGCGGTACGCCAACGCCGCGTCGACAGGGTTGATGTCCTCACGCTGGATGTTCTCGATAAGCGCGATCTGCAGGCTCTGCTCGTCACTCAGTTCCCTAACCACCGCCGGGACGTGCGTTAGACCAGCCTCAGTTGCCGCACGAAGCCGGCGCTCCCCGGCCACCAATTCGAACTCCCCGCCTCCACGCGAGCGCACCACTATTGGCTGCAAAATCCCGTGCACCCTAACCGAGTTTACCAACTCGGCAAATTTGTCCTGGTCAAATGAGTCCCGCGGCTGATAAGGGTTAAAACTAATCCTCCGGATCTCGATCTCCTGCGCCGAAACTCGTTCCTCCCTGTCTGCACCGGGAATCAGCGCGCCCAGTCCTTTACCCAGCCCCTTCTTCTCCAAGACGTATCACCTCCGCCGCAAACATTGTGTAGGCCTCCGCCCCTTTTGACTTAGGATCGTAAGCGATGATGGGCTTTCCGTGGCTAGGAGCCTCACTCAGCCGCACGTTCCGCGGCACCACAACCGACGACACCTTCCCACCGAAAAACCGCCTTACTTCTTCAACAACCTGCTCCGACAATCGTGTCCGGTAGTCGAACATCGTAAGCAACACCTTCGCGATCTCCAGCCCCGGATTCAGATGCTGACGAACCAACTCAACGGTCTTTAGAAGCTGACTGATCCCCTCCAGCGCGTAGTACTCGCACTGTATCGGTAGCAGCACGAACTGTGCCGCCGTCAACACATTCACCGTCAGCAAGCCCAGCGATGGAGGACAGTCAATTACAATGTAGTCGTAATGATCATTCACTCGGTCCAGGGCCTGCTTCAGCTTCGTTTCCCGAGACATCATCGACATCAGCTCAATATCGGCGCCCGCCAGATCCAACTTCGCCGGGACCAAATCCAAGCCCACATTCTCCGTCTTGACGATCACCTGCTCAATGGGAACATCATTGATCAGCACATCATATATGCACCGCTCCAGCTCCGACTTGACGACGCCAACGCCGCTTGTCGCATTGCCCTGCGGGTCAGTATCCACTAGTAGAGACCGCTTCCCTGCTACCCCCAGACACGCCGCAAGATTGACCGCCGTCGTCGTCTTTCCCACGCCGCCCTTTTGATTGACTACCGCAAATACCCTACTCATCCCATCTATCCCCATACCTCAACAATTCATTCAACGCTTACCCCGGCCAATCCTCCGGTACAACATAAGAACCAGGGTAGCTCTCTCTTCCCTGGTTCAACAAAATCAGGCCAGTGTAGACATGCGTCTACCTTATCCTATCGGCGGACAACCTTCGAAGCATCATGTCTGCAATCTTTTCCCCACTCACGCCGTATTCTCCGCGCTCTATCTTCGCCTTCAGTTCCTGAACCAAATCCTCCCGAGTATCCGGAATCTCCACCAAAGCAGCCTCAGCTACTGCCATACTCTTCTCCAGACGCGAGAGGTCTTTCTGCCGCAACTCTCTGTCCGCCAATTCACCTCTCATCCGGCCTTCCGGTAGGATGCGCGCTTCAGGGCGGCAAGCAAAACCATAAGCTCTTGCGCATTCCACGTCAGATATTTTCATCTCAAGTCGCCCCCCGATATCTCTGCAGTGTTGCCTCGCCGAACACCTCTTATGCTAGCACTACAAACGCAAAAAAGGCAAACTCCGAAGCTGGAAACGGCAACCCGGCCAACCTGCTCCCAAAGGAGTTTAGTCCCGATGGCTTTGCGTCCCCTTCTTTCGAAGAGTTTGCCTTTTTCGTTCTTATTATCTCTATTAGACATTATCGGCCCCGCTCACACGCATCCTCAGGGTCCAACAAAAAACTTTCCTCTTATTTGCCGCATCGCGCAATTGAGCCACCACCTTTTGCACCCCCAGACCCCACTTTTCCCCACGTCTGGCCGACCGCCTTTCCTCCGGATCAAGCAGCCGACCGTTTTGTTGTTCCCCCTGTGACACCGCGTCACCTTGGTGTCACGTCTGACTTTCTATTGGTTCCTGAAGGAAAACGCTGGCCTTTCCGATAATTGAACTGTAACAACCTCATCATTCTTCGCTCAAGGTTGACCCTTTGTGCGAAGTCTGAAGAGGTCCGTCTCAACACAAGAGGCCAGCGCAGTACCTTGACCAGCCCTGAGGACTGACGGACGGCGCCTCGTCCTAATCGCTGTACAAGGAGGTTCACTTGCTAAAGACGGTACTGATATCTCTCCTGCTCATTGCATGTAGCACCCAACTATCTGCAGGCTCACTCACTTACCCCGTTCCCCAGTGCTCAGCATCGCTCGAAAACGAGCCTGACGGTGAACACATACTTGTGGAAGGCTACTCTACCTCCGCCTCGCCAGGAGACCCGGCGGTGCCTTTCAAGGATATCTGTCTCGTCCTCCCACCTAATGCCGCCCCAAGCTCCATCCGCGTCCAGCTCAAGGACGCAGTAACCTCGCTTTCCGAGCCAGGACACGACCTGGCCCCAGCACCACCACGCATCGCCGTGATCGACGGCCAAGAATTACTCGACTGGGGCGAAGGCAAGGAGATCGAAAACGGCCGTAACAAACTCGTCTACGCCCGCGACGCCTTTACCCCGGCCTCCCACGTCGAGTTGATTGACGTCGGCAAATTGCGCAAGTGGCGCATCGCCCGCATACGCTTCTATCCATATCTTTACAATCCGGTCGCTAAGGTGCTTCAGTTCTGCTCTAGCGGGGAAATACTCGTGAGCTATCTTGAGACGGCGGGCACAACTACTGCTGCCGAGACGAGCGATCGAATCCTCACTGAGCTCGTCGCCGGCCTCACCGCAAACTTCCACGCAGCCCAGAATTGGTACGCCGTAGCAGGTGGCCCATCAACCCAGGCGGCCAAACAGCAAACGTTCTTGATAGTCACCACCAACGCCATCGCCGCAGCAAGCAAAAACCTGACCGCGCTCGTCAACGTCAAAAAGAACCGTGGCTTTAATGTCTTGATAGCCACCGAGGCTCAGTGGGGAGGCGGTACGGGCGATGCCGCAGCCGACAAAATCAGGGCTTACCTTAAGTCCATCTACGCCTCGCTAAACGTCAAATACGTCCTTCTGATCGGTAATCCCTCGCCCATCTCGGGTGACGTACCTATGAAGATGCTCTGGCCCCGGCGCACATCCCTTAGCTATCGCGAGGCACCTTCCGACTATTATTTCGCCGACCTTACCGGCAACTGGGACCGCAATGCTGACGGTTACTTCGGCGCGCCCGAGGATTTCGGAACCGGCGGCATAGACCGCTACCCCGAAGTACTCGTGGGCAGAATACCCTACTACGGCTCTATCAGCGATCTCGACCTAATACTCAAAAAGATCGTTGACTACGAATCCGGGATCATCGACGGCTCCTGGGTGAAGAACGTTCTTCTCAGCATGAAGCCCTCGGATGCCAACACCCCCGGCTATCATCTCGGGGAGGCCATTCGAAAGGACATCGCCCTGCCCAACGGCTTCTCCACAACACGCGTTTACGACCAAATCTACGGCCTCAGTCCCGCACCGGACTACACACCCTGCAACTACTCGAATGTCCTTAATGCTTGGCAAAAGCACGCGGGCTTCCATTTCTGGTGGACACACGGCAACGAGACCACTGCGTCGGACATAATGTATTCAGGACAGACTCAGGCGCTAGACGACAGCTATCCGTCGTTCGTTTTCCAATGTTCCTGTCTAAACGGCTCCCCAGAGCATTCCAACAATCTGGCCTATAGCCTTCTCAAGCGTGGCGCAATCGCGACAACGGCAGCCACCAGGGTATCCTGGTACTACCCTGGCCAGACCGTCTACACTAATACAGACGCCAACACCGGAATGTGTTATCGCTACGCCGCTAGGCTAATCAAAGACCACATGCCATGCGGAGATGCACACTATCAGATGATGATAGATGTCCCCAACGAGATATGGATGAATCACTGCGTGTTCAATCTTTACGGCGACCCCAGCGTCGCCTACGCGGCCGGTCCGCAGATCGCTCACACGCCTCTCAACGACCAGGAACCCTCAGCCGCCGCATACAGCATTCACGCAGATGTAACCTCCAACGCACCCCTTGCCGATGGAAGCCCCACCATCTACTGGAAAACGTACTCCTCGCCGGCCTACTCACCTGTCCCGATGACCAGGTCAGCCGGCATCACTTATACGGGTCAGATTTCCTCACAACCGCCCGGCTCTACGGTTTACTACTACATCGTCGCCGCTGACACGTCCAACCAGACCGCTGTGAGCCCGAACGGCGCGCCCACTAACGTTCACTCATTCAAAGTCGTTGCCGACACCACGGCCCCAACCATCGTTCACACACCGCTTTCCGACACGGGCCGAACTTCCGGACCCTACGTCATCAACGCAACAATAACCGATGACAGGGCCGTCGCAGAGGCCAAGGTATACTACTCTGTCAACAGCGCCGCGGAAATAGCCCTGCCCATGAATCCCACCACAACCGGCGCAGGCGCCTATCAGGCTTCAATTCCCGGACCGATAGCGCCAGGAAGCATCGTCAGATACCGCATTGTCGCCGTAGACGCTTCGGCACAGCGCAACACGACCAGTTCTCCCAGCTCCGGAGTCCACTCGTTCGTCGTTGGCAACACCACGCGCGTCGCCCTCTACAACTCAGTGAGTAGACCCGGATACTTCTTCGGAACAGCCAGCAACAACTACAGCCAGTTCGCCGACGCTCTCAATAGCGACCCGGCACAACGGTTCGAGGTGACCGTGATCACCTCACTTACCTCGAAGGACCTTGCAGACAAAGACGCCCTCATCCTGGCCGACAACTCTGTTGCGATCGATGATATGACAAATGTCTCTTCCTGGTTTGTGCAAGGCAAAGTCGTTATGGCCGTTGAGAGCGCCGTCTGCTATGCCGCGTTCTCGGGCTTTATGTGGCCGGAGTCCCTTGGTACCAACGGCTATGGAACGTTCTGGGACTACAACTCTGGGGTTAACGATCAGCGCGTAGCATCTATCGATCCAATAATGAAGAACTATGTCCTGAATCAGCAGCTCGAGTCCAAAGGCAACGAAGTCGAGCTCTTTGCTGCCAAGCTGCCGGCTGACGCTCGAAATCTCACAGACAAACTCTATGACCCTAAGCGTATCTATGCGGCCTACAGGGACGTACCCGGAAAAGGCCGCATCGTGGTGCTTGGGCCGTTTGTGCCGTTAGCCAGTTCTCACTACCCGTTGATTCGAGAGGCCATCGCATCTTGTAAGGTAGCCGCACCTAGGAAAACAATCACTCTAACTGATCCTCGTCCCGCCCAGGATTTCCTCGCCGGTGAATTGGTCTACATCGCTTGGACACTTGACGGCCCCTGGACAGCCTCGGACAGGGTTACCATCGAATACACAACCGGGATTAACGACGCCTGGAAGCCGGTGGCCGGCGCCGAGGCTCTGCCCTGCAACAATCGTTCCTTCGCGTGGAACACTGCCGGACTGCCCACCAGCCACAACTATAAGCTGCGTATTACCGAAGTCGGTGGCGCGGCTTACGATGAATCCGATAAGCCCTTCGCCATAACGGTTCCGCCGCGCATTGTCTTGTTTAGTTCTCCAAAAGCTGGACATATCTATCCCGCAGACAGCCGTATTCAGGTCTCATACACTACCAGCGGAGCATGGGAAGCGGATGACAAGATCGCTCTCGAATATAGTTCCGGCGCCGTCTGGTCCCCGATCCCAGGCGCCAACGCATTGCCCTATGAGACTGGTGCCTATGCCTGGGACATCTTCGGCGTTCCTGCAGGACAATATCGCATAAGAGCCTTACTACAAGATGGCTCCGTTCTTGGAGAGTCAGACCAGTTCACCATCGAACCGCTGAGGACCACCAGCATCAAGGTGCTCTCGCCTAACGGCGGGGAGGTGTATCAAGCCGGACAACCCATCAACATACGTTTCAATGCCACTGGGACTATGGTATCCGACACTATCAAGCTCGAATACAATACTTCCCTTGACCAGAACTGGGTCACGATACCCGGCGCGGAAGCCTTGCCAGCCGACGCTAAAAGCTTTGTCTGGGCTACATTGAGAGTTCCCGGCAGCAGCGGTTACCGCATACGCGCATCAATAAACGGGACCAACCACACGGACATCTCCGACGGGACGTTCTCAATCATCCGCACAGTGAAGCTATCGGAAGCCAAGTGGTGCTCCGATGGTCAGCTTGTAAAAGTAGTAAGCAAAATTGTCACAAGCAACTTGGAGGGCAGGTCCTACGTTCAAGAACCGGACCGCAGCGCCGGTCTTCGCGTACGGAGTGTCTTACCGCTGGATAGGCTTTCAATTGTGACACTCATCGGCAAGATGACAACCCTCGACGGCGAGCGCGTGCTAGAGGTGACTTCTATACAGGTGGACGGCGTCGGCGGTCAGCCGGTCCCCTTTACCGTGACCACCAACATCATCGGCGGCGGCACCTACGGGCTACAGCAGCCTGTGTATTACTATGCGACCTTGGGTGGAGTCAAAAGGCTCTACCAGATGTACAACACAAACAACATCGGTTTACTGCTCAAGGTGAGCGGATCTGTGACCGCAGTCGGACTGGGTTACTTCTATATTAGCGACGGAATGAACTTGGAGGACGGCTCCGGCAACCTGGGAGTTAGAGTAACCTGCGGACCTGGAGTGCACGTACCGTCTCTCGGACAGTGGGTAACCGTAACAGGAATAAGCAGTCCGATCTATCGCGATGGGATGCTCTTCATGGGACTGTTGGTTCCCTCCGGGTTGGGTATACAGATACGGTAATGATGACGAAGTGTCTACCACGCACTACTAAGGGGGCGGGCCTATTGCCTGTCCCCTCGTTTATCAACCGACGCCCGCGCTTGGTGTTCGCGTCGGATGCTATCTCCTGTGGATTCTTATGATCACCTCACGCTCCCGCTTTGCCGTCACAACAGCCACAACCACCAACGCCAGCACAAGCACCGCAGCAAGCACAGGCACCCATCTAATCATCCAGCCTACGCCCACCTGCGGCTGCGGGACAGACCGGGCGGGAGGCAGACCGAGCAAGGGCCGCGCGTCGACATGACCCGTCACTACGGCGTCACGTAGCCAAGCGTAGAACCTGGGCTTGCCGACCTTCTCGATCAAGTAGTGGAAATCGTGGAGCCTCCGCTTGTAAGTGTCAGGCAGTATAGATACGTGCCCCTCGGTCACGCCTTCGAGCGTCTTGGAAGGTCCACCATAGAACCTGCTATTGGCGTCGATCGAGAAATGAACTGCGGCGCCCTCCTGTATCCAAAACGGCAATGGCTCTGGCGAGGCCTGGGTAATGTAGGCATGCACAAGCTCATGCTTGAGCAAGTCCTGGTTCTCCTTATCATAGGCGCTTTCCAACAAGGCGACATATCGGCCCCCATTGAAAGTGACTCCGCGAACGTTGGGCGTCGGGAACATCGGCTGCAACGCAGGAGGCACGTCTCCATCCTTGAAGGTCTTCACCAAAACCGGCATTGATGGCGGCGGGATGCCAACCACTTCCCTCAAAGCAACCACCGAGGATACTTTGCACGTCCGAAGGTCAATCCTTTTGGCATCGGCGTAGATCTGATGTAGTTCGAACTCGGGGATAGCTGAGGCAGACACCGACATCAGCGCAAAAAGACCTATGAGCGACAACCACATAACGCACCAACCATTAGCGTATACGTTTCACGAGAAAGCACGGTTCCAGCAGGCATTACTTCAGCACTTTTTAGTCGTCGGCGTGTAACCCGGAGCAGAAATAGCTAGTCTATATCGGCCACACAGTTCGCCGTAACCTACAAGTTGAGTTTCTTGACTCGTGCCTCAGCAAATGACTCTCGTCATATCACCCACGGCAAAGCGACGCCCTCAGCCAGAGACGAGGGAGTTGTATGACCCCAAACAAATCGCGGCTCAATCAACTTGGGCTCCGTCCACTTCGTGCCATTTGTAATTATATCTACAATGCTCTCAGCGGCCACCTGCCCCGCATTCCACCAGGACGCGCCCACCGAAGAAAGTCGCTGCTGGCGAGCTCCACGGAACGAGTAGCAATCGAAGCCCAGTATCGAGAGCTGCCCCGGCACATCCAGGTTAAGTCGCTCGGCAGCAAGGCTGGTCAGAAACGACGAACCCGCATCGGTACACATAACACAGTCCGGCTTGTATTTATGCAAGGCCCCCATAATGTTAGCTACATTCTCGGCAACCTCCCAGGTCTTCAGATCACAAGTGGGCGGCTCAAAGCCCAACTCGCGCTTCACAACCTCGGCAAAACCTGCGAATCTCTTTTCTCTGAGATACTGCGCATGGTATCCCAGAACACACAGTGGTTCCTTCTTGCCCACGGATAACAGTTTTTCAGCTACCATTCGACCGGCTAGGACATTGTCCATGTCCACACTGTACGGATATAGGTCTTCACCACAGGCAGGAAAGACTGCGATGACAGGGACGTTGTCGTCAATCAAACGGCGCGCTCGCTCAACCGCCTGCGGCGATGGACATCTCAATATCAATCCGCCAATCCCGGACGAAGCTAGCGCATCCACGGTTTCGGCGTCGTTGTTCGGATACCTTGTGCCCACCACCGTGAAGTAATCCCTTTCCGATAGCGTCCTCTGCACGGCCGATAGCAACGCCAACTCGAATGTTGCCCATATCCAAGCGTTTGACTCATCCTCCATAGCGCTTATCAGGACCCCGATCCACTGGGAGCGGCCTGTCCGTAGAGAGGCAGCGGCGGCGTTTCGCCGATAGCCCAGCGCAGCAGCACAGGCCCTGACCCTATCTCGGGTCTTTTCGGGAATTGCATCCACTTGCGGGTGACGATTGTTCAGAACAAAGGAAACCGTGGTTATAGATACTCCTGCAGCTTCTGCAACGGCTCGAATAGTAGCAGCCAAGCCCACAACCCTCCAAAACGATTTATTAATGTTTACCCTATTTCAGGCAGCTTGTCAATAGCCCATGTCTAAAAAGCCGAAGAAAATGCAGAGTTTGAACTCAAAGCGCACCCAACTCCAAAATTGCGTGTGGGTAATTTCAACTTAATCTGCCAACCTGTGCTGAAAACCTGCTGTCACCTTAATAAAGCTCCGTTTTAGAACAGTCGAGGCCGGCGGTGTCTCGACATAGATGGCGTCGCGCAAGTTTAGCAGGGGTGGCTTTAAGAGACAAGCGTCGCGACAGAAAACTGCCGAGATTACGTATGATATTCCGCGTTGATCTTGACATAGTCGTAGGAGAAATCGCAGGTAAAAGCCCTCGCGCAGGCGCTGCCTAACCCAAGATCAAGGGTAATAACCAGCTCGTCCTCCAACATAGGACGCCGAGCCTCGGCATCTTCGATTGGGAGCGGTTCCCCGTTTTCGACTATCTTCACATCCCCGAAGTAAAGCGTAACCTTTGATGGATCAATGCGCGCCGATGACCTGCCAGCAGCGCACAGCACTCGCCCCCAGTTCGGATCTTCACCGAAAACAGCCGTCTTGACCAACGGCGAGTTGGCGATGGTCATAGCCGCAGACTTCGCGTCGGCGTGGCTATCTGCCCCCGTCACCCTGACCTCTACATATTTGGTCGCGCCCTCGCCGTCCCTAGCGATTGCCTGTGCAAGATCGATGCACACTTGGCCCAACGCCCGATCTAAAAGCTCATATTCCGCGGTTCCCTCTAGGATATCTGCGCAGCCCGACGCGCCATTTGCGAGCACAATCACGCTATCGTTGGTGCTCATATCGCCATCGACGGTGAGCGAGTTGAAGCTGCGTTCGACGTTGGAGATGAGCATCTCCCGCAACGCGCTAGCGCCAATTGCTGCATCTGTGGTAATGAAGCAGAGCATCGTGGCCATAGCCGGACAGATCATACCCGAGCCTTTGCACATACCGCCTACGCGCACCTTCACCCCGCCTATCTCCAGCTCGTAGGCAGTAGTCTTGGGTACAAGATCAGTGGTCATAATTGCTCGCGAGGCAGCCGCGCCACCGTCACACGACAACTCCATCACGGCACGCCTAATCCCGTCTTCGATCTTGTCCATGGGCAGCGCTCGTCCGATGATGCCTGTAGACGAGCAGTAGACTAGGTTTGGGTCCACTCCCAGCAACTCACCAGCAAGACCGCACATCCTGCGCGCATCCCGCAGGCCTTGAGCACCGGTACAGGCGTTGGCATTACCACTGTTGGCCACTATCGCCCGCCCCCTACCGCCTACAATCCGCTCAATATCGACCAATACCGGCGCGGCCTTAAACGCATTGGTGGTAAAAACACCCGCAGCCGAGCAATCTCGACTTGAGTAGACCATCGCCAAATCGAGGCCTTCTTCTTTGATCCCACACCTGACTCCCGCCGCAGAGAAACCCTTTGCCGCGGTCACCCCGCCATCTATCTTCAGCAATAATTCACCTCCGACACCTATCACACACAGATGTTCAACTAAGGGAACACAGGCGCGGTCATTAGTCCCTGCGTTTCCGGCAGCCCGAACATCAGGTTCAGATTCTGAATGGCGCCTCCCGCTGCTCCTTTTCCCATATTGTCTATCGCACAGGTCACTATGACGCGGCGTGTGCGTTGGTCGAAGACGAGTCCTATGTGGCAGAAATTGCTGCCGAAAACGTTCTTCGTGTTGGGCTGCGCACCTTCGTCGAGGACGACTACAAATGGCTTGCCTTCGTAGAACTCTCGATACAGTGCCACTAACTCTGCCGTGGATAATGTCTCCCGCGCGGCATTGGCATAGGCTGTGGTAAGTATTCCGCGATTCATAGGAACTAGGTGTGGCGTGAAGTTAAGCGTTACCGGTGCACCGCCGAGGAACGATAGTTCTTGTTCTATCTCCGGCGTGTGTCTGTGGCGCGCAACAGCATATGCTCTGAAACCCTCGTTTATCTCGCAAAAGAGACTGGCCGTATCCACACCCGAACGCCCAGCGCCTGAAACACCGCTTTTCGAATCAATCACGATGGTGTTCAAGTCGATCAGCTTTCTGACCACCAGCGGCGCAAGGGCTAGTATGGAACTAATGGCGTAGCAGCCGGGATTGGCAACCAGTCGTGCTTTGGCGATCTCGCTTTCACGTAGCTCGCTTACACCATAGACAGCTTCCTGCAGAAGGTCGGTTGCGCTGTGCTCGGTGCCGTAGAACTGCTTATATAGGTTTGCATCTTTCAGCCGAAAATCCGCCGGAACGTCTACCACTTTTTTTCCACGAGCAAGTAGCTCCGGCGCGACCTTCATTCCAAGGCCGTTCTTACGCGTCTGAATGATCGCATCAACCTTATCAGCCGCCACGTCGATGTCCCACTTCCGGCATAAGGGTAGGTTCTGGCCCAGGAAACAAGGGAACGCATCCGAGAGCGGTCTGCCCTCGAAGGTATCCGAGGCGAGGTAAGTTATCTCCACTCCCGGATGCCCGAGAAGGTATCTCACCACCTCCGCCCCTGCGTAGCCCGATGCTCCAATCACGCCGACTCTTACCATAGCGACCTCAATAACTAACACTAAATAGCTTACCTGCCCCGATTATACCAGCACGGACATGGGGGCAGCAAACAAGAGTGCTGTTTGCCAATCCGCGCTCCGGCAGAGAAGCAAGCGAAGACAATCTAAAGGACCTACACCGCCTTATCTACGAAATCCAGGGCGTCCCCTGCTGTTTCACAAACGAGTTGCATAAACACCAAACAATGTGGAGCAGCTTACGTCGTGCGGCACCACGCCAGGTATGAGCACTTTCTCCTAGAGGAAAACGTTCTGTTTGACTCTGAATAAAGCGTTTACTCGGCTACAATCGCCGTCTTTATCGCCTTGCGCTCCGCCATCGACTGCAGCGCCTCGTTCGCTTTCTCCAGCGGGAATCGATGCGTGATCATATCGGCAAACACTTGCCGGTTGTGGCGGACCAAATACAGAGCGTCGCAGATGTGTCGAGTGTCGTTGGTCCAGACACCTTGCAATCTGATCTGCCTACGGACAATATCGTGGTAAAGGTCGATTGGGATCGTGCCCATCGGCACCGCCGTCCCGACTGATAAATACGCGCCGCCGCTCCTCACCAGCTTGATTCCCTCGACCACCGGCTCCGGCCTGCCCACCGCCTCGAACGCCGCGTCCACGCCCAGGTCTCGCGTGGCGCCCATAACAATTTCGCGACGCTCTTCCGGAGAAGTCGATCGGAAATCTATCACCAGCTCCGCACCCAATCGCTTGGCAAGCTCCATCCGGCTATCCACGCCCTCTATCACAATGACCTTATCCGCCCCACGCGCCTTTGCATAGCCGACCAAAAACAACCCCAGCGGACCCGCACCCTGTACCAGCACGCTGTCGCCCATCTTGATATCCGCAAGCTCAATTGCGTTGGCAGATGTTGCGCCGGAGCAGCCCGCCGACACCAGCGCCGCCGGGTCGAGGTCGTCCCAATCGGCAAGGCTGATGATCTTAGTCCCGCGAACCAGTAGGATGTGATCGGCATAACCACCGTTCAGGTGCGGCGCGTCGGCGCAGCCCCTATGGATGCCATAGACCCACCGGCTTGTGCACATATTCGGCAGCTTCTTCACCGCGCAGAAGTAGCACTTGCCGCAGACAATCGCCCGATCCCATATCACCGGCTCCCCCACGGCAAGCTCGCGGCCTTGGAGGTCGGTCACTTTCCCACCGAGCTCCTCGATCACGCCGACACCTTCGTGGCCGAGTATCATGGGTAGCGGCGTGCGCGGATCTTCTCCCAGCCACATATGCACGTCCGATCCACAGATGCCAGCGGCGGTTATCCTCACCAGCGCCTCGCCTTCACCCACCTCAGGCCGCGGGAACTCCACCAACTCCAAAGGCTCTTTGAAATTCTTCAGAACAGCAGCTTTCATAGCACTACCTCTTGCGATTATCCAGCGACAAGCCAAGTCGCATGATAGATAGCCCAGGCAGGAGTGTCAAGGGAATGCTGAGCGATTTGAGAGCACGTTCCCGCGCAGCCCACAGCTAACTCCCGTCAGTGATAAAGCGACTTGGGTGCAGTGACTGCCACGGGCCGGATCAACGGATGAATGGAGGCCAAATCCGAAAGCTGCGTTAGGTGGAGAGCGATCGAGTCGTCGTCGAGCCTACCGTCGAGCGAGGCTGCCATACCCAGCAAAGCCGCGCCCAACAGCGATGCGTCGCTGAATGTAGTAGCATAAGTTTTCTTACCGGTGATCTCGCCCGTGATCCAGTTCCACAGCGCGTTTTTTGCTGGCCCTCCAGCAAGAAGTAACTTGCTTGGACTTATGCCATAACGCAATTCAAGCAACTCTATGCACTCTTTAAGCGTGCCAGACATCCCTTCCAGTGCGGCCAAGGCAATGTCTCCGATGCCGTGCGATTCGATAAGCCCCGTTATGCTGCCAGCAGCATGAGGATCCCAGCGCGGGGCACGTTCGCCTCCGAGAGCGGTATCGAAGACAATCGGTTTCCTCTCCAGTGATCCAGGCGGCGCCTCCGTGCGTCGTTTCAAAGCTTCTATGGCAAGCCTCTCCAGTTCCTCGTCGGCTTTCAGCGAGCTACTCTCGAACCGAAGTGACTTTACCCAGTCCCACACCCGCCCGCTGCGCAGCATCGGAGCCGTAGCACACCAAGGTGAATCGCTCGTTTGTCGCATAGTGGGAAGGGGGTAGTGGAACACAGTCTCTCGTGAGGTACTTCGCGGCAATGGCTGCTCGACGATTACCACCGGCGAGTCGCTTGACCCACGCACATTGACTATCGTATCGAGCCCCGACATCAGAGCCAGCACAGCAAGAGGGCTATCCCCTGCGCCTATCGAGATCGATTCCAGTTCCGGCAGCTCCAAAAAGTGGCGCACGCCCTGAAGCGCGTCGCTCGGGATCACGTTCCGCCATGCGGGCACCGCCTGCGGCAGCAGATGGGCGAGCCGCGTCCAGTCAGCCTCGGGCACAGCCCTTGCCAGCAGGTTCGTGACCCCCGCCGCCATCGGCGCGAAGGCCGATATATCGTAAAGCCCGCTGATAGCGGTCTCAGTGAAATCCGATATGTTCGCATCCGGATTAAAGCCGACCTCTTGCGCCAGCGCATAGGCAAACGCCGTGTTGGGCGGGGCTATCGCCCGCGCGTCATTGAGTCTAAGCGCGCCGCTTTTCACCAGCCCAGCAAGCCCGATAACCATATTACCCGTCCACATCCGGTTGGCGGTATCGGTCTCCGCCGCCGCGAGCGCGTCGGCAAACTCTAACTCGTTAATGCCCGCATCGTCGGTATTATCGTAGAGGCTCGCCACTGCGGGATCTATGCGGCCATCGCACAGTATCGGGAAAACGCCGGGAAAGGTGGTGCTGACGCCGATGCCGGCTACCAGCGCCGTCTCGCGCGCTTGCTTCTTGAGCTCGATGATGCATTCGCGGACAAGCCGTACCCACACATCCGGGCTCTTGCGCTCCTTCTCCTCCCGGCACGGGCGCGACGCCGTCCACGCGCTGGATATGATCAACTCCGTCGGCAGGCCGTTCTCTAGCCGACAGCCCATCAGCATCGCGCTTACGGTCTGTGTGGATATGTCCAGGCCAATCGACCAGCGGACATCCGTCACCTCAATCTCCCTCGCCCAATAGGCGGGCAGCGAACTTCATCGCAACCGGGTTGCTTCTCACTCTGCCGGCAAGCTCGACCAGACAAATCGTGATTCGACCCTTGCCCACCCGTTTCTCCGCAGCCGCCATGGTCGGCCGCCATATGTTTGACCAGTCCCCATTGCCACTTGTAAGGATCGGTTTCCATCTATCCGCGACGAGCGTGCGTCGCAGAATCGGCGATATGCAATCCTCCGCCGGGTCGTACCAGAACGCAAAGTCGCTCGGACCGAAGCCCTTGACCAGCGGGTGACCCGTGGCGCGCGATACAAAATGCCGTGCCCCCATCCCGCACTCCTCGACGCTCACTGTCCCACCCGCCATCTTGTGCTCACCCACCGGCAGATCCAGCATAACGACACTCGCCCCTGCGCGAGCCGAGTTCTCGAGTGCCATAAGCTCCCGTTTCGAAAGCCCGCCGTCCGCAACAATCACACCCGCTGTGAGCGCGTCAGCGCCGGATACCGATTGCATACCAATCTCGCGAACCAGCCTCGCGGCGGGCCCATCTTCCGAACCCACAACGCCGACTGCGCCATTCGACACTCGAACTGGCGGATGCGCGTCGATGTCCAGATTGTAGTGCGAGATCACTTTGCCGGACTCGTCCACCAGCGCCGCCATCAGCGCCAGCTTCTTCCTGGAGGCCACCTTCGGCACGGTAAACCGCACCCTTCCAAGAGGCTCGGCTGACATAGGCTCTACACCCACCGTTGCTTGCTTCGATAGTACGATCTCTTCACCATCGACAAGCTGCAGCCGCAGGCACGCATCATACGCTTCGTGCGTGTCGTTGCATATCCACACCTCGGCAAACGATTCTTCTCCGGCCCAGAGCGATGTTCGGTCGGCGCGAAGCTGCACCGCGACGGGCGCGAGCGCGTCCCGGTAGGCGAAGTAGGCGGGCTTCGGGTTGCGGTCGACGTCCATAATGGTCTTCATCCAACCAGAAGGAAACGCGTCGATGAACAGATGTATGGCAAACGAGTTCATCAACTTGTCCCGCCGAAATGCATCCGCCATTAATCGAGTCATCGCGGCCTGGTGTTCATGGCTCGCTCGTACCCAGCCCCTGAGCGTGTACTGAGTATCGAACCACAGATAATGAAATCGTCCGGTTTGTGCGTGTGGGATGCGATCCGGGGTCCAATGGCGTTCCTCCTCCCGCGACTGCGGAAGCCAGTTGTGCGGGTAGTGCTTGCGCATCGTATGGGCGGGGTCCAACCCTTCCGCGCCGAACTCGCCGCACGCGTGCATCCATCCCGGTTTCGTTGCCTGCCAGTAGCCCTTGTGAAGCTTGCCCAGCTCGATGCCGTGGCCGTTATACCAACCGGTGTAGCAGTGGTTGTCGGGCAGACCGGGGCCTGGCGGATCGTAGTCGCCGTCAACGGGCTTGATCACCCGATCGGGGTTAGCGAGCCTCACAGCCTCCGACGCCGCGGCAAAGAAGCTCTCCATCTCCGGCCTGGTGAGGTGCCTGTGAGGCTTGCCCCAGCAGTCGTGGAAGGGCTCGTTGATATAGCTTATCATCACGTTGCACGGGTGCGACCTCACGAGTCGCTCCATTTCCTCCGACTGTTTGACTGCCTCGCAGAACTTGTTCCGGCGCAGCACGCCGAAGAGCGGTAAGTCGGTTTGGGTCATCAATCCAAGTCGGTCGCAGTAGTCGTAGACTTCCTCTTGCACGGGTCTCTGTGTGAGCCGCCAGTAGTTCATGTAGCATATTTTGGCAAGGAGGATGTCGTCGATGAGCTGGTCCCAATCGCCCTTGATCACGTCCTGCTGCTCGAAGCCCATCGTGTTCGCTCCGCGCAGCTTGATCTCTCGGCCGTTGAGATAGAGCTTTCCCCTGGGCTCACTTGTCTCATCCATCACAAACGACCGCATTCCGAACTGCCGGCATCGCGCGTCCCTTAAAACGCCATCGCCGTCAAACAGTCGTACCTGGGCTTGATATAACCACGGCTGCTCCGGATCCCACGCTCTGGCATTAGGGACTTCGAAGGATACCCTCAGATAGTTAACGCCCGGTCCAAGCTCACCGCTGGGCTTGTGCTTAAGTCGGCGGACTATGGTCCCGCGGAAGTTCTGACCATAAACGCTTATGTCTATACTTGCATCACGGCGTAGCTTGTCGCAGTTGTATACCTCCACCCACGCTTCCGCGCGGTCCTCGGCCAGAATCGGTCTCACGAAGATGTCGCTTATGAATAGCTCTGAGCGCGACTCAATATAGACTCCCTGGTAGATTCCCATCGCTGGTGGGCAATGATGCCAACCCAACGTCGGATCGTCGTAGCCTGGGCCCGTGGCGGCATAGAGTTTGTCGCCTTCGTAGAGCGCGCCGTCGTCGCCCCAAGAGTCGTTGCTGATCATAATAGCGTCGTTTTCAACCTTTACCAGCAAAGTATTACGGCCGCGCCTCGCGACCGATGTCACGTCGAACTCGAACGGGGCGAAGAACCCTTCGTGTGAACCAATGTAAGCGCCGTTCACAAACGCATGGGCAATGTAATCCACCCCTCTGAAGCACAGCCACACCCTGCCTCGCTCGAACATCGATTCGTCGAGATCGAACTCCGTACGGTAGTAAGTGACAGCTTTTCCCAGCGGCGCCCCATAGTGGGGTATCTTCACTTTCTCCCACCGACCCGCGCCGGCCAACGTAGACGAGAAATCAGAAAGGTCTTCGTCAGTCTCCACGCGCCAATCGAACTCGCGAAGCTCAAATCTATCGCGTGTTCTCTCCGTGGGCGGAGCCAGATCACGCAGGAACTTGGCGTGTTTGCGACGTTGACGCGAGAGTTCGGCCTCTAGCTTGCCTTTGCTATCCAAGCGCGGCGGAGGGATAAACGTGGCGTTCGCATCGAGCTTGTCGAGTGTGAACACTGTGTCCGGGATAGGCCGTGGATTGGCCACTTGTAGAGTTGCGTCGCGCTGGGCAACGCGTTGAGCGGCGATTCGCGCAAACGGATCGGTTTGTTGTCGACCGGTTTCAGCCATATTTACGCCTCCGCTCTTACGTGTAAGTTACTTGTGGATGCCTGCGGGGCACGCAATCTTTGCCCTACTTAACTGGGGATATCACGAACACCCACAATGGATAAAGCAAGTATAGCACTCCACCAATCAACAGCGAATACGGGCTCAGCCGTTTGCGGACAGTCATCTCGACGCCGATAATAGCCGACGCCAGTAAGGCCACTACTATGCTCACTACGGCAGCCTCGTCGAGTATCCACGGCGTGAAAAGCATGCCGACAGCCGGAAGTATGCTGCTCTGGAACACCATAGCCCCGGTTATGTTGCCCAGGGCCAGGGTGTCTTTTTTGTGGCGCATCCACGTGATCGAATTAAACTTCTCGGGCAGTTCGGTTGCTATAGGGGTAATAATGAGGCTTAATACGAGCGGAGAAACGCCCACTGACTGAGCCACCGCCGTCACGTTCCGTACGAACTCCTCCGCTCCAATTATCATAAGCGCAAGACCGGCGACAAGTTGCGTGACTACCCACCTCAGGCGCGGCACTCGCACACTCCGGTGGAAGTGCAAAGGCCGCATGTGCTCTTCCTTTGGACCGCACTCGGGGCACTTGAAGGTGCGGTAGACATACACCACATAAATGATCAGCAGCAGCACCGCGATAAGATAACGCGCCTGGCGGAACGGTCCGATGGCGGCGACCAGGGCAAGTATGTAGACCAGGAAGAAGTTGCGCAGGTCTCGCCCGACGACGGCGTAGCTGGCCGAGATCTGGTTGGTCCTCTTTTTCATCGAAGCGAAAGCAATCACCGACAGGCCAGTGATGAACATAGCCAGGGTGCTCAGCATCATGGGCGCCCCGAGTATCGCACCGATTCCGGCTTCGGTGTGTGGATCAATGCCTTTGTGACTGGAACTAGCCACCGCCCCCATGAGTACCCCCACCAGCGCCACGCTGGTCTCCGGCAGAGCCGTGCCGACTGCCGCCAATACGCTTCCGACCGCTCCTTCCGACAGGTCCAGCCGCTTTCCGAACCACTCGATCGCGTTAGTGAAAAGCTCAGCCGCTAGAAATATCAGGCCAAGGCCGACGACAAGATACAACCACTCCACTTTTCGCTACGTCTCCTCTCCCACGTTTTAGTGCAAGGTGATACGCTTCCTAATCACACAAAACCCGGCAGTCTCAACCACCAAAAAAAGACCTCTGTCCGTATATGGACAAAGGTCTTGCATTGCAGAGAAACCTGCCGGCGGAACCAGCCTCGCGCAAGCGAAGCAGTATGTTGATTCCGCCCTCCCGCACGACGCGGGGTGCTACTCCCCTTTGGTAGTGTTAACTTGTCACGGCTACTATACCATGGCTCCCAACACCTACGCAAACCACTCAGCCTCTTTGTCGAACGCGCAAGTGGCATACAGAGAAACACAAGAACGCGGTGCTTTTACATGTCACAAGCACAACATACTGCTTTCTCGTCCTAGTCCCCGTCGGTCAGCCCGCACACCTTCCACTCTCCCGAGTCAACCTTGCACAAAAACACGTACTCGTAGACGCTCTTCCCCGTTTCGAACTCGAACTTGATCGGCACCGTGGCGCATCGGTCGGTTACATCTTTTGCAAAAAACACAGTATATCGAGCCTGCCGCTTCTTTCTCCAATAATGAAAGCGTTTGGAGGCCTCGCGGCTAACCCGCTTCGCATCCCAACCGTGTCCATACGAAACCGTGAACTTCAGTGCCTTGTCGGGCCTGCCTCTTACAAGCTGCTGAATCCACTGCCACGCCACTCTGTCCGGCGCCACCGGCCGCGCATAGCGCCATCCTATCCATACAACTAGCACAGCCAGACCTACCACCGACGCCGCCACCACGCCCCGCTGCAGGCCCTTGCCAATCGCTCCGGAGGGGTCCAGGTAGCAATACTTATTGGCCATCCACGTAAACGCCATCACAGCAGATACGGATAGCAAAATCGCGCTGAACCAGAACGGCACGTTGTAGTTAACTACGCCTAGGCGCGGGAAGCTAAGAAGGTCGCTACCATACACAACCGTTCCAACACTCGCGCCAACTATAGCCGCCAATCCTTGCGCCAGCCCAACTGCTCCTATAACCTCGCCCCTACGATTGTCCCCCGTCGCCGACGCGGCCAATGCCATCCACGCCGGGAATGCCACAGTGAACGCCAAACCTATCATTATCCCTGCCACCGCCGCCAGCACTATGCTTCTGAACAGCGCCAATATCCACATTGCAATCGCCGCCGAAAGCAGACCCCAACAGACAGCTCTACATTTGCCGTACTTATCCCCCACACGCCCCAACGGCACCGCAAATATGCCCATGAACGCCGCTATCGGCGCGACCAGCATCCCGAACTGCAGCTCATCCATTCCTAGGTGGTCCAGCGCGTAGAGCTTGATGATTCCCATCAACACGCCCATCCCCAAAAAGGTCACACAAGCTAACACAATTAGCTCAGGCACATCCCGAAAACTCCTAAGCAACGTGCTAAGCTTAAAAGGTGTCGGCTCTTCAAGAGTCGGATTTTCCAGCGGCTCACCGTGAATAGAGACTAAACGACACGTGTGTTCCAGCCGCTTGGGTAACGCGATGAGGGCGACGAGCACGGTTAGAGCCAGCATTATCGAGACTAGATAGAAAGAGGCGTTATACGACTGGTAGTATTTGTTCGCAGCGCCGCCGAGGAGAAAACCCAGCGCCAGCCCAGCCATGTAGGTGACGTTGAAGATGCTCATCGCGGTGGCGCGGTTGTTCTCTTCAACCGTATCCCCTACATAAGCGAAAACGCTCGGCCACAACGCGCCGCTACCGAGGCCATCGATGGCGCGCAACACGATTAGGATGGCTATGGTGTAGTGTCCACTTACCTTGATCGTGAGATACGCCGTGACCGCCGTTATAGCCGGACCTACTACCACCAACGGCTTCCGGCCTACGCGGTCGCCTAGCGCGCCGAACAGCGGGCGGCTCGCGGCCTCTGTGAGCAGAAATACGCTCAGCATCACACCGAAAACCTGCTCGCTATGCAGCACATATTTACAGTAGACCGGAAGCGCCGACAGGTTAAGTATCGCGTATGCTAGTTCAGCTAGCAGCGCAGCGACACCAAGCGCCAACAAGTTGCGATACTTGACGAGGAATCCCTTCGCTACACCTATCCCGTGACCCAAGCAATTACCTCAAAACAGGTGCGGATTAGTCACTAACCGAGCACGCAAAAGGTTATCACGGGCGAAGGCCAGTGGTCAAATCGACCGGCAGCATCTAATCAATCACGATTTCCCTCTTCTCCTCGCCGCTCTTATAGATCGCGTCGAGGATCTTCATCACGTTGAGGGACTGCTCACCAGTCACAGGGGGTTCCGTGTCGTTAATTATTGAGTCTAGGAATCCTCTAACCTCCGCTTCGTAGGGTTGGCATCCGGCAAGGTGAATGGGGGTTATATCAAGTATTGTGTCGTGGGCTTCGCTGTAGATCTTGGGCGGAAAGACATCCGCTCCCGCCTTAGTACCCATCAGGCTTACTTGCATCTTCTCATCGCCCAGGTTAGCGGCAAAGCTTGACTCGATTACCAACGAACAGCCGTTCTCATATCGGATTAGCGCAGCGGCATAGTCCTCAACCGTGTAAGCAGTGTGATCCCAACTGCCCCATACCCCTGTGTGTCCCGGTGTGTTGCCTATCTTCGTGTAGACTGATCCAGACACTGCTACAGGTTTCGGGTGACCCATCAAATACATGGCAAGATCCAGCACGTGCACGCCTATGTCAATCAAAGGACCGCCACCCTGCAGTTCCTTGTTCGTGAACACACCCCAACTCGGTATCCCGCGGCGACGTAGTGCCAATACACGCCCAAAGTAGATTTCGCCCAGCTCCCCAGCATCTATAAAACGCTTGACCATCTGGCTCTCGGAGTTAAAACGCATGTTATGGGCCACCATCAACTTCTTCTTGTTCGCGCGAGCGACCTCGACCATTTTTGCGCCTTCTTCGGCATTGCGAGCAAGCGGTTTTTCCACAAGAACGTGTTTGCCCGCATTAAGCGCATCTACTGTCTGCGGCATGTGCATTATGTTCGGAGTGCACACGTGCACCGCGTCTATCTCATCCATCTCCAGCATTCGCTTGTAGTCGTCAAAAGCATGCGGGATGCCGAACTTTTCCTTTGCTCTCACCAGGTGCTCCGGATTGGTGTCGCATATAGCAACTATTTTCACATCCGGCTGCTTCACCAACGCAGGTAGATGTTGACCGGTGGCTATCCCACCTGCGCCGATTACCCCAACATTAATCGTCTTCAATGCAATTCCTCCGTAACTAAGTTTAAGAACAAGAATTCGCGTGTGGGCAAAATTGGAAGACTCGGTTTATCGTTCTCTTTGCTTATCGACTAACCCTTCACTACTCCCAGCGGTCGCAATTTGGCAACTAACCGGGAAATGCCGGCGCCTACGCAGGTTTCCACTACTTCGGCAACATCCTTGTAGGCGTAACTTGCTTCTTCACTCAGAGTCTCTCGGCCCTTGGCCTTCACAAGTATCCCGCGCTGCGCCAATTGTTCTTGCACCGTTCGTCCGGGCATGTGTTTTATCGCCTCGTGCCGGCTCATAACGCGCCCGGCGCCGTGACACGTAGAGCCCCAAGTCTGCCTCATAGCGGTCTCAGTCCCTATTAGAAGAAACGAATAACGACCCATGTCGCCAGGGACTATTACGGGCTGGCCTAGCTTACGATACTTCTTGGGCACATGCAGGCTATCCGGTCCGAACGCACGTGTTGCGCCCTTGCGATGCACACAAAGCTTAGTCAAGCTACCGTTCACTTCGTGCTCTTCGATCTTTGCCATATTATGGGCGACGTCATACACCTGATACAGACCAAGCTTATGGGCACCGGCACCCATCACCTTCTCAAAGCACTCGCGCACCCAGTGCGCTATCGCCTGTCTATTTGCCCACGCGAAGTTGGCTGCGCAGGCCATTCCACCGAGATAGTCCCGCCCTTCCGCCGAGGTTACCGGCGCGCATGCAAGTTGTCTGTCGGGGAGAGATATTCCGTATTTTTGGATAGCGCGTTGCATCAAAGCGAGGCTGTCCTGGCACACCTGATGCCCAAAGCCGCGGCTGCCGGTGTGAATCATCACAGTCACTTGGCCAGGTTCACCAATGCCCAGAACAGAGGCAGCGTTCGAATCGTATACCTCCTCCACTACTTGTATCTCCAGAAAATGGTTCCCTGATCCCAGGGTACCAAGCTGTGGACGGCCTCGCTTCACCGCTTCTTTGCTCACCGCGTCTGGGTTTGCGCTCTCCATTGCACTATTCTCTTCGCTCACTTCCAGATCCTCAGCCCAGCCAATGCCGTGTTCCACCATCCACTTCCCGCCTTTAAGCATGACCTGCCTAAGTTCGGCCTCGCTGACGCGTATCTTCCCCTCTCCGCCCACGCCGGACGGAATGTTGACATAAAGCGCGTCCACCAAAGCAGGAATCTTCTCCCGGATTTCATTTAGCGTAATATCGCTGCGCAGTAGGCGGACTCCGCAATTGATGTCAAATCCCACTCCACCCGGCGAGACCACTCCATTGTCACATCTGGTGGCCGCAACTCCTCCAATCGGAAACCCATATCCCCAGTGGATATCCGGCATCGCCATAGACTCGCCCACTATACCGGGCAGGAATGCGACGTTTGCCACCTGTTCTAGCGACTCGTCGCGCTTGATTTGCTCAATCATTGACTCCGTCGCGTAGACTACTCCGTCAGTTTGCATTCCCGGCTTATAGGACTGGGGAATCCGCCACCTATAGTCGTCGATTTTTTGAATCTGTCCAGACCACGACATTATCGGATCACCCCTTCCAATCAGTGTCATTTACACTCTCAGCGAGCCTTGCGGCATTACGCCATCTGCTGGCAATAATCGCTCTTCTCACACGTTCCGCAAGGTCAGGATTGTTGACCAAGGCCACCACCTCGGCCACGAACTCTTCGTCGTCCTTGCTCAATTGGACCACTGGGTCCCGTTGCTCTCCAGTCGTATTCGCTACTTTTCTACCATACCCGATGCTGGAAAAACGGATATCCTCGACCGAGCCGCCTCCGGGTAACTTTCTTATCTTGCGCAGAAGATCCGTTTTCAGCATTGTAAGTTCGTTTGCCCACGCGCTGGTCTTACAAGACACAAAAAGCTTTCCGTTGGCGATTCTATCGGCTCTGGTAACCGAAGCAATACGAACCCCCGCTATCTCTGGCCACCGCGCAAGCAATCGCTGTTCCGCGACACGCTTAGCGACGCCCAGCCGTTCCAACGCCTCACTCAATAAACCACCAGTATTACACAATCCGCCATGTCGGAACGAGGAGTCCGTCATGCCCGAGTCACCTCGCCAGATTTTACCTCAAAGACACTTCCGTCATCAATAAGCGCACCGCCCACGTTCGCAAGATCAGTTGTGGTCACAATAGTCTGATACACGTTCTTCGCAAGTTCCAACACGCGCAATCTTCGTCGATCGTCAAGCTCCGCCATTACGTCATCCAACAGGACGACCGGCGGCTCGCCGGCAGACTCTTTCATTATGTCTATCTCGGCCAGCTTAAGCGCAATGGCTGCAGTTCTTTGTTGACCTTGCGAGGCGTATTCCCTTGCCGGGATTCCCGATATAGTAATACCGAGATCGTCCCTATGGGGACCGACGGAAGTGAGTCCGCGCGCTATGTCAGAATCTCGCCGTTGCACAAGCTCTCTGAAAAAGCTGGCTGCAATATCTTTATAATCTTCGCTTGAGCATTGGAGACTTGGTTTGTAGTCAATGTTAAGCGTTTCGTCTCCGCCTGCAAGGACAGCGTAGATACCAGCAGCCGATTTTGCCAATAGCTTTATAAACTCCCTACGACGCACGATGACGCTTGCTCCGTATTCTGCAAGCTGGCTATCCCACACGTCCAAATCTTCTGCTTTTCGTGTTCCTGATCTTATTTCCTTTAGAAGGCTACTCCTCTGCTCCAAAACACGTCGATAGCGACCGAGTGAATAAACATATTGTGGCCTTACTTGTGATATCTCCAGGTTCAAGAACCTGCGTCTTCTAGCCGGTTCTCCCTTCACCATTTCAATGTCGGAGTTGCTGAATATGACCACGTTCAGCTCGCCCATGATATCTCCGATACGTTCGCGCCTTACGGAATCAATCTTTACGAGCTTTTTTTGTGTTCTACTCAGCGCCACCTCGACAGCCACGTTGTTTCGCGCCTGGCGAGCTACTTCCACATAAGCTCGTCCGGTATTCTCACCGAGCATTATCATATCCGTGTCTCGCCAGCTCCGATGTGATTTACTTGTTGCCAGTAGGTATATCGCTTCCAGTATAGCGCTCTTTCCACGCGCGTTTGGGCCAACAAGCAAGTTCAAACCCGCCGATGGTTTGAAACTAAGCTCGGGATGATTTCTGAAGCATGCGAGTTGAAGTAGGGTAATGTGCATATAGTTGACATTATATATGGGAAAGCGGTTGTGATAGTAGTAAAGGTTGTTGATACTGTGGAATAGCTGGGCGACCGTGCTTGGGATGGTATTGAAGAGCGCAGTGGACAATTAATGCCTCGTCGGGTATCGGGTGGGCAAAAAGGGTTAGGGAAAAACTATTTGCCAACACCCTAAGAATTCACAGGATCCGTCCAGAACGATTACACAGGTTTTGCAGGAAGAATACTAACAGCTTTTCCCGTCTGATATCTGGCGGGTTAGGTCTTCGAGGAGCGCAGCAAAGCGACTGTCCGTTTCAGCTTTTTGAGCAACCTTCTTGCAGGCATGGATAACGGTTGTATGGTCTTTGCCACCTATCGCCCTTCCTACGGATGGCAGTGATGCGTCCGTAAGCTTACGCGCCAAGTACATGGCTACCTGCCTGGGAACGACAATGTCTTTACTGCGACTTTTTCCTTTGAGATCCGCGGGGTCGATATCAAACCGTTTGGCCACAGCCTTAATTACCGTGTTGATATCAATAACCGTTGGAGCATTTTCGGCAAAGTAGCTTCCCAGCACCTCGCGTGCAAACTCCGTTGTGACGGGGGTGTTATTCAGGGAGGCAAAGGCATTGAGCCGTATGAGGGCTCCTTCCAACTGGCGGATACTAGTAGTGACCAAGCTAGCTATGTATTCACTTACCTCACGCGGGATTGGTTGGTGGTCAATCTCGGCTTTCTTCTCTACTATAGCTACTCTGGTTTCGAAGTCTGGAAGAGCGATATCCGCAAGCATGCCACACTCGAACCGTGAGAGCAACCTGGGGTCAAGATCCAATTCTTTAGGCGCACGATCGCTGGATAGTACTATCTGCTTTCCCAAATCGTAGATCGCATTGTAGGTGTGGAAAAACTCCTCCACGGTTCTTTCCTTCCCTACCAGAAACTGCACGTCGTCCACCAGCCACATATCAACATTTCTATACCGCTGGCGGAAGTCGCTAGTTTTGTGTTCTCGCAGCGCATTGATGTAATGGTAGGTAAATGTCTCGCCGCAGACGTACACTACTCGCATATTTGGATAAGCCTCTTGAGTAGCGTGGCCGATTGCGTGCATTAGGTGGGTTTTTCCAAGGCCGGGGCCTCCATAAATGAACAACGGGTTGTACTGCTTACCAGGCTTCTTGGCCACGGACTGTGCGCACGCAAACGCTAGACGACAGGATGGTCCCTCTACGAATGTATCGAAAGTGTAACGTGAGTTGAGCGGCTGTGAGATGGGTTCGTCATCAACTCTCGTCTGTCGAGGCTTCTTTGGCAGCTTGTCGCTTAGGATGGGTGGCTCTTCGCTTTCCGTGAGTTCCACGCGCACGTCAAGCTTGTCGTCCAGGTGTGCTTCCAGGATTTCCTTGATGTAATCCAAGTGCTTGCTTTCCAGCCAATGCTTTGCAAATGAGCTGGAAGTGCCGATAACGACTTTATGGTCCTCGACTCGAACAGGCTTCGCAGATTTCACCCAGCTTTCGAACGACGGCTTGTTTATGCGCTCTGCCAGTAGCTCCAGTGCCTGTTCCCACGCGTGCTGGACGCTTATGAAGCGATCATCTTCGCCGAGTTGGAGCTGCTTGTCCGACACCACGTCCACCCGATTTCCGACGGGTCGCGCTGTGGAGAGCGTCGCTCCGTGGGGCCAGTACTAACCCGTCGGGCGTAAGTCGCAAGCGAAGGAACTAGATTATAGCACCCTGTCATAGCGTCTTCAACCGGGTAGAGGCTTAAATTTCTGGGCCGTGTGCGCAAGGGAGGGTGCAATCCAGCACTCATGCGCGTATAGGATTTGGATATACTAAGTTCGCATAGTGCGTTGTCCGGGAGGGCTTGTTGCAAGTGCAGCGTGAACACGAAATGCCTCGGTCGCTGGGATCCATACTCTACGCGGCTCGGTGGGCTACAATTGTGGGAGTGCTTCTGGCCTCCGAACTCGAGTTCACGTCTGCGCGTGTGCAACGCTTGCACATCCTCGTAGCAGTAATTGCGCTTGCCGCTATGACATTTCTCGTCGGTACAATATTTAAGGGACGAGGCAGCCCGGCAATGCTGGCAACGGTAGACATAGCCACGGTCACCCTTATAGTCCTCTTCAGCGATGGTATTCAGAGCCCGTTTTACCCGTTGTTCTACATCACCATCATATCTGCGGCCATCTACTTAGGCCTGAAAGGCGCGGTAATATGCGCTGCGCTGATCACACTGCTATCGTTTGCGGCGGAGATAGCCGACGTCGGGCAGAAACTCACCGAGCCAAGGGTGATTGAGGACTTTGTGCGCACAACACCATACCTGTTTCTGATAGCTATTATCACCGGAGCTCTGCGCGACAAGCTACGTACAGCCACCGAGATAGCAGCCGATCTAAGGATTCAACAGGCAGCTATAGAGCGAGAGATGGAACTGGCGAAGTCCGTTCAGATGGCTCAGTTGCCCAGGGAGGTACCCTCGATTCCAGGACTCGAAGTGGTGGCATTTTATAAACCTGCACGCGACGTCGGTGGTGACCTGTACGATTTTCATCCGGTCCACTCCAACGAACTTGGCGTCACCGTGGCTGATGTAACCGGCAAGGGAGTGCCGGCGGCACTGCTCATATCAACAGCCAAGTATGCCGTACGCGAATACGATTGCCCAGATCTAAGGGATATGATGAGTCGCGTCAATCGCCTTATTCTAAAGAGTACGACTGACGAGATGTTCATCACTCTACTCCACGGGCGCTTAGACGTGCACGCAAAAATTTTCACTTTCGCCAACGCTGGGCACGTACCACCGATGGTGTTCCGGTCCGCAACAGGGGAGGTGGAAGTTTTCAACGGGAGCAGCCCGCCCCTTGGGATATTCGATAACGCGCCCTGCGAGGTGAAAGAGGTGGCTTTGCAGACGGGGGATACGTTGGTGCTTTGCACTGACGGCTTGCCTGATGCCTTAACCGAAGAAGGCACAGGTATTGACGAGATGGTCGCTTTGGTGTGCGAGTTGACGCCGCTCGATCTCAACGCTTGGCCCGACGAATTGACCCGACGACTCGAAAAAGCTTGTCGAATAGACGACGTAACCGTTGTGGCGGTCAGGTTGACGAGCTAATGACCGGCAAGGTAAGAGTCGATAGCCCTAGCCGCCCGCATACCCTCGGCAATGGCTTGCACAGCAGTCGCGCCGCCGTTCACTGCGTCGCCTCCGGCAAATACGCAGTCCACGGATGTACGTCCGTCTCCATCCACGCGGATCAAACCGTTCTCGGTAAGCTCTACCCCAGCGAGAAGTTGTGACACATTATCCGGCAGTTTCTGGCCCAGTGCTTCCAACGCCAGCTCTACCTCGAGCACCGATTCGCTGTTTGGCACTATCTCGGGTTGGCGGCGGCCATCGGGGCCTGGCTCTCCAAGCACCGTTCGAGCTACTCGAACGCCGATAAGTTTCCCGTCGCTGCCGGCGACGTAGCCCAGCGGTGCGGTGAGCAAAAGGAAGTGCACACCCATTCTGAGGGCCTCGTCGCGTTCAGTGGGCCAGGCTGGCATTTCCGCAAAGGAACGCCGGTAGACTAGGTAAACATCTCGCGCTCCGCACGAAATGGCGGTAGTCGCGGCGTCCATAGCCGTGTTGCCGCCTCCGAGCACGGCGACTCGCGTAGGAACCGCCGCTCCGTTCTTCTTTGCACGCTCGAGGAATTTTATAGCGTCCTCTACTCCGTCAGGTTTCTCGCCTGTCAGAGTCACCGACCTTGCCAGGCCGAGTCCCAAGAAAACGGCATCGTAGTTATTCACAAACCACGGCAGCGGTTTATACTCGGTCAAGCCCTCCCCGGCGCGGAAAGAAAGCAGCTTGCCTTGAGCTTGTCCCAGCACGGCAGCGATCTCCGCCGTTGCATCACGACTTTCGAGCCGCCGAGAGGGAATAGAGTGGGCAGCTATACCGCCGGGGTCGGCGCGCAAGTCGAACAAGTCCACGGCATGTCCGCGCGATATTAAGGGAACGGCGCACGCCAGCCCGGCCGGTCCCGCGCCTATAATTGCAACAGTCCTTCCCGTAGGTTTAACTTCCTCACTCGAAGCCAGCCAGCCACGCGCGCGAGCCGTTCGAGTCACAAATCGCTGTAATTGTTTGATGGGCACGGGATTCACGGAGAAGATGGCCTCCACGCACTTAGCCTCACACTGCACATCGGATGGACACACATAGGCACAGAGTTCCGGCAGGGCGTTGCACTCGCGTAGAATCTCATAAGCTCTCTTTATATCTCCGTCTGCAAGTGCGCGGACAAAGCCGGGCACATTCACGCCTGCTGGGCAGCCGTCAACACACGTCGGGTCAAGGCAGTCGCGGCACCGAGATGCTTGCGCTTTTGCATAATCAAGGCTATTGTGCCGGCCCTGGCGGTAAATGGGACCATAGATTTCGCTATCGAATGGCACACATCCCGCGCAGCCGCCATCGCGCATTATCTGAGTGCAGGACGAGCACGTCACACAAGTATGGCGACGGTCCAGCCTGCCGGTCTGCATCAGCTCCTTCGCGAAGCCCGGGTAGGCGAATGCCTGCCTACCCAGTCCGACAATGCTTATAGCGCCTTCACGAATCGCACCCGCAGCTACATAAGGCCATAGGTCTCGCAGCCAACTATAGCCGCTGCCAACGATTGTCATTTCCGGTACGGATTCGGCCACTTGCCGCGTCAATCCAAAAAGTCGCGCTACACCAAAAAGCGGGTGTTCGTTCGGCGCGGTCATACCCTCTATCGGCCGGTCGTAGGGTCGATTGACATGTGGGTTGAAGTAGGGATTGCCCATTGTGATGTTGATGAAGGTAAGTCCCAACCCGGCAAGTTCGCGTATAAGTCTCTTTGGTTCGTCCAGGTTAGGCTTCGTGGGCTCGTCTGCGTCCATACCCCAACCGTAGGGGTAGGGGTGGGCGTCGTGTATTCCCAGCCGGCACGTTATGAGTTTGTCATTGCCCAGCTCTGCTCGTATCTTGCCGATTATATTCTTGAGCAGCCTAGTGCGGTTTTCGTAGCTGCCGCCATAGATGCCCTTTCGGGTATGTGCGGCCAACAGTTCGTTCATCAAATAACGATGGCACGCTTTTACGTCCACCGCATCGAAGCCGACCTCGAACGCCAGCCTGGCCGCTTCGACGTAGTGATCCTCAAGCGCCTGTAAATCGTCGTCGGTGATAAGTGGGTAATCGGGCGGGATGCCTCGGTCTTTGTCAAGAAGCGGGTCGTGATAAGCAATCACCGGCTTCGGCGTGTCTTCCGGACGGCTGTAGCGACCCGAGTGTGTAAGTTGCAATACGAAGAACGGACGATGATTAGGACCCATCGATTCCACAGCAGCGTGTCGCGCCTCATCCAATAGCCTTGCGAAGGAGTCTTTGTTTGCTTTATGAAGCCATAGCTGTCTGGGATTGGCCTTACCTTCGGGCACAACAGCGCATGCTTCGAACCATAGCAAACCCGCCCCGCCTGCGCCAAATCTTCGGTATCTTCTAAACGTCAACTCGCCAGGCGAGCCATCGGGCAAGCCATCGCAGCCCTCCATCGGCTGGATAGCCATTGAATTGGGAAGCAATCGATCGGCAAGGCTTGCGGGGCGGACGACATAGGAGAGATCTTCCTCGATAGGTATTTGTACTCCCAACTCACGCGCGCAAGCCTGCAAATCGTCGAGGCTAAGCAGACGGAACGGGGAGTGTACTGAAGCGCAGGTCATCTAATTTACTACTCCTGAAGCTAATGTGACATTCTAAGTATAACACAGTGGACTGCGCGCGTCGGCGAGAGACGTGCTCCGCAATACTTACGGAACCAAAGGCAAGGCTGCTTACCTGATCACCTTAGTATTTGGGAAAGCCGAGAATATTGCGTTGCGATTTGCTCAGTGGTTAGAGCGACCGGATATATACGAATATCCGTCAAGAAGCCGTTGAACTCGTATTCACGACCCGAATGCTCGTAACGCCCGAGGTAAAAATTTCGCGCCGAGTGAGTGTGATTTGCCAACGCTTGCTTTCTAGCTACCTCTTTTCCGTCCTGATAAATCGCCATCTCGGCGCCGTCCCAGACGCACGCAATGTGGTGCCATTTGCCAATGATTGCTTGGCCTCCGTCGATGAATCCGGCTCCGTGAAGGTAGAATCGGAACCTACCCGTTGAGACCTGAATGTAATAACCGTCCCATTCCCACGCTCCGTGGCAAAGCAACACCGGCATTCCTTCGGCCTTTTTGAGCTTCACCCAGAATGAAAGCGTAATCTCGTCTTTAGGGACGAACTCAGGACGGTGCGGAAAGACGACGTAGTTTCCGTTTTCCAGCTTTGCCGCAGGCAGACTGTTCACTTTCACAACATCCGCCCCTAAAGCCCAATGCCCGTCCACAAGGGGTTTATCGAAATCCACTGTAAACGAAGGTTTCGGCTCGCACGGAGGCATCGCAGAAGCAAGAACAGGCACGGACGCAGGCCCCTCATTATTCCATTTGTCTAGCGCAACGACCCGGAAGAACCTCGGTTTGGTGTCTGTGGTTCTGTATGTGAAGAGATGGCTGTTCCAGTTGGATGCTGTCACGGGCCGGTCCGGGTTCACTGCCTTCCACGGTCCGCTTTCGTCCTCGGCTTCGTAGATTTTGTAACCGGTTACTGAGATTGGGGCGGGTTCCCAAGACAAGCGAACACTCCCCGGCCTAGGTGCAGCGTTCAACTTAGGCGCAGGGATGAGCGGTTTGGCAGCCACAACGGGACGTGGCGAGGCGACACCTCTCCCGTTTTCGGTTTTCACGGAGTAGTTGTAAGCAACGCCTGGTGTTACATCTCTATCTTCGAACCACGTATCGTAGGTTTTGGCAATTTGTTTGAAAGGCCCATCGCCTTCAGACCTATTGACGTAGTAAGGCCCCCCGCAGCCAATCCATTCTATGATCACGGAACCATCAGGGCTAGCTTTTGTTTTGACGGAGGTGACGCGTGATTTAGGTAGTCCGCGAGAGGGTTTGGCGCTTGGCTCGTCGAGTGTTGGCATGAGAGTAACGTGGTGTCGTGTCGTGTCGCCCGGCCACCTAGCTAGAACTCTACCGGAGGAATCTATGGCTTCCAGGTAGTATTCGATCAGATCCACGGACCGGCAGGGCAAAAATCCTTCGAAGTAACGTTCGGCTAGTTTCTTCAGCTCAAAACTGCCTGATAACCCACCGTTCAAACTGCGGTAGACCACTCTGACACTACAACCATCGCGATGCACCACGACTTTTATTGGCACGGGAGCTCCTTCAATCCAGGTGCTGTTAGGGTTAATGGGGAAGACTACGATTTCCGGGCCAAGTACGCTCTCTTGTGGCAAATCTTCCGTGCGGGCTCCCAGTGCAATTAGTTCCTGTTCAACTGACTTGTAAGCGGCATACGCTTTTGCGTTGACTGTCGCCAGTATTCCAAGCTCTCCTTTGTTGGTAATACGCATCGAAAGGTCACTGAGACAGTCTCCAAATCGGGCCTCGCGAAGCTTGCGCAACGCGCGGCTCGCATCGTCGGCAGATTTCTGAATACGGGAGGTTTCCAAAAGGTTATCGACCTCGCCCCGCGGACGGAGAAGAGCGGCAACGCGTTCGTATCCCAGTACCCACGTGGCTGTTCTGTATAAGTAAGCGAGCCGATCGGCCTGTGGGCCAGGGGGCATCTTGGAATGCACGGCCCTCATTCTCACCGCAATGTCTTCGAGGTTTTTGAGTTTGGCCGGGTCTGTCGGCGAGCCCCAGTTGAACGCTGCGCATTCCATTTGCCCGCTGCCACCAATCCAACGGTAACCTAGCGACTGAAGATCCATTAGGATCGAAGCCATCTCCGCGGAAAACTGCTTTCCAAAGCACTTTTCCGCGTAGCGACTGTAGAACTGCTCGTAAGTAATGTCGGGATTCCAGGCGGCCTCAGACATTGCCGCGTGAGCTTCCTCCACGTCACGAGTGCGCCAGTGAATGCCGAGAATGCCCGCGCTTGCCTTTCTGCGTGCGTCTTGACATATCGCTAACCACGTGTTGGTATACGGCTGGGGGTGCCATTGGTCGCCGTCGTATTCAAACCAAGGAATAGGCCAACGTTCCCTGGTCGGAGAGAGCTTTTCATAGTTGGCGCTGACGGTTTCGCTCGTCACGATATTGTCCAACGCTGCAAAGACAATGTCCTTGGGTAGGATTTTGTCGAGGCCAAGGAAGTAATCAGTGCAGCGAAGGTGTTGGTCGCCGCCCCAGCCTGACAGTATCATACGAACTTCCGGCGCGTTTTCCTTAAGTATTCGGTATGCCTCACGAGCGTAGATTGCCAGCCGAACTGCCTCGGTCTGTCGGCGCGGGTCGTTAAGATAGGCGAAGATGGGTGCGTATTTGCGATAATAGGCTCCGAAACGCGAGTCGAGCCGGTGAGGCGTCTTTCCAACCACGCCCAACGCTTCCGCCTCCCATACCCAGACGTAGTCCACCATCGGGTATTGTAATAGGATATGTTTTAGGCGGTTTTCCAGTTTTTCAACCTCCGCCGGATCGGTGGGGTCCTCGCCGTTCATCTCGAAGCCAATGCATACCTTGAGTCCTCTGGCCTTGGCATAGCCTAATGCCCGCCTAAGCAAGTTCTGAGATTCGCGGATAGAGCCGTTACGGTCGCCTTCGAGAAGTGACGGCTTCGAGCCAAAATAGGTGGTGTGGAAATACTTGTCAGTGCCGAACCCGAACTCGTTCGTCTTCATCGGGGTAGTACCCCAGGTGCTGACCCGAGTGCTGGCCAGTTGCTCACCGTATACGTACTTCCCGTTCTGCTCATACGCGGCAAAAGGCTCGTTGTCATACACATGGAAGCCCACGAAGTTGTTTTTTGACTTCGCCAATTGGTCGAAGTAGAAACAGTAGTCCTCGTAGTCCCAAGTGGTAGGGCTATTGAAGAAGTTATACCAAGGAAGCGCGCCGCGTATCTTAAACACTGGCTTCCGCGCAATATCTAGCTCTAGAAGTCGGAATGGCTGTTTTGGTGGAATGGCATCGCCACCAAGATAGAATCCAAAGCCGTATTCTTCCAAAAGTGAGTAGACACCATACGTCACTGCAACCGGCGTGTTGCCGGTGACTACCAGCACCCGGCGATTGCCGTCTTTAACCGTTCTGATTAGGTAACCTTGGTCTCCCAAATAGGATAAATCGGAGCACAGCTTAGCCACTAAGGGATTGGAGGTCGGGGTTCCCACGGCGATGGCATCACCTCGCGCGCTCGTTTTTATGGGAATGACCTGAGTTGTCGCGGCGTAGAGATAGCTTCTAAGTTCCCGAGCTGCCAGCTTCTCCAGGTACGATGCTTTTTTTCCAAGCAGTATCGTCGCGGAAAAACAACGGCTAGCGACCAAAACCAGTGATAATGTGACGAACAGAATAGCACGCTTCACCAAACGACCTCGATTGCTTTTTGGGATACTTGTTTACTATGAATCTCGGGCCCTTTGCCAGGTTAGGAAGTCTCGGTTCGCAAAGCTCTCGCGTTTTTCCTAGCGTATCCCGGCGCTTCGGCCGGAATGAAAATCCTGAGAAACTCAGCAACTTCCGAAGCCAAAGCTTGCGAGACGAGCATTCCGATTTATGATAACATAGTCTAGTAAACAGAATGCTAGAGGAAGCTGGATCGGAAGACAAAACCCGTCTTTCGGGGCGCAGGTTTCGCGCCGCTTTTTCTGGAAGCTCGCAATGACATGGCAACAGGCGGAAGCCGTACTCCTACGATGAGTCCGCACGGTCGATGTATTACCGGGAACGAGGAAGAGTAAATGACCTTGAGTAGCAAATGCTTCATATTGGTTACTGCGATTACGAGCATATTTTCAACCAGCACGCTGGCCCTGAAAGCGCCGGAGAACTTACCAAGGGTTAGCTACACTGCATTATCTGATGCATCACGGAAAGCGGGAACCCTGAGTCGGTACGATAAACAACCCAAGTCCGCGGGCGAGATCAGGATTGGCGACTACCTTCTTAAGTTTACGGTTCCCTCTTCTGTTCGGGCCTACGACGTCGTCCCCATTAAATACACTCTGCTCCAACCTGCCGGAAATAGGCGGGCGGCAGTACAAGCCGTAGCATTCGAAGATCCTTCGAAAGCTGGCGACAAAGCATTGTATGACCTAGCCATTCCCGGCGATATGGGGGTCAAGATAGAGTATCTGGGCAGTGTAAGCGCCGATCTGGACGACGAGAACTACATCCCACTTACCGCCGACCCGAAAACCCCGATCAGCCCATTTCCTCCGTTTAAGCGGGACGATATGGTGCTATCTTCCACTATTCGCGAAGCGAGGGCGATCTGGTTCAAGTTTAGAATCATTAACACTGGCGATACAATCCTCGATCCCGAGGGCTTTGGAGCAGCGTTTGCCGAACCAAGGATTTCAAAACTGAATGAAGACGGCTCAGAAGAATGGAGCGCGGGAACTACCAACGCCTATGAGAGGTTTCTCAACTACATTTATCCCGGCGAATCGACCGAAATGTGGGTGAACTTCTTCACGCCCAAGCTCGGGCCAGACTGGTATAGGGGCCTAAAAGAGGGGAACTATCGCGTAGACTTTCGCTTGGTGTATAGATACCACCGTGATTACAACTGGTGGGTGAATGTATGGACCGGCGCGGAGTTTTGTCGTTTGTCGGTGCCGATAAAGGTGGCAAAGAACCCGGAGATAACGCCGGTACAGGCCGAGCTTAAAGTGACAGATTCCGAAGAAAAGATGCCCGGCATCTACGACCGGTTTGAGGAGTTCATGCACACTTTCCGCATACATCAGCCGGCGAAGAACAAGACGAAGCTGCAGGATGCCATATATCTCCAAATAGCGCCGTGGACCAAGAAGATAGTGGTGAAGCTGATATTGACTGATCCACGTAAGATAGCCGTTGCCAAGATACCCGTGAGAGTTACGGGAGAGAACTTACGGATAAAATACAACCCCAACAACGTCTTTGTCGTGAACCGAAACGGTCGCGAGATGCCTGCTTTCGTGGCACAGGCTATGCCTGGGATGAGGATTGGTTTCCAATTGGGCCCTTACCCGGAGAAACACATGCTCCGCGACCTCCAGGAGATGAAGGAACTGGGAGTGAATGTGATATGCAATACATCGGGAGGTTGGTGGGTACCGGAACTGACTGGTCGCAAGGGCGTGGAGCCGCACTCTGCTTGCTACAAGTATTTCTACGACGTGCTTGTTCCAAAGCTGGACATGTTGCTGATGGGCTGGAGCGTATACCCGCCGACAGGCCTTGGATGGTATTGCCACGTTGAGCCACTATTGGGGGAGAAGCCGACCTACTCGCTGTCAAACGAAGGTTACGGAGGAGCGGGGCATTCCGTAGATCAAGGCGATCCTATTGTTCCCAGAGTAATCGCCGCTTGGACGAAATACAACTACTCCCGCTGGGGTGATCGGTGGTTCAAAACGAAAGATGGTCGAGTTCCAATCGATGTGGAAGATACCTGGGGCTGGATGCGAGACGACATAAACATCCGCTACCAGCTAGGCCCTCTGGCTATTCAGCGCTTCCGAGATTGGGTTAAGGAGAAGTACGCCACTATCGAAAAGACCAATGCCGCGTGGGGCACCAATTACGCTTCGTTTGACGAGATCGACCCGCAGAGGAATCAGGGCATAGAAGGCGACGGATTGACTCACGGTCCTGTCTACAACAATCCCGACAACCCATTTCACGATTGGAGTCCGGCTATGGAGGACTTCGATACTTTCCGTACCGTCTTGCGCATGGACATTCTGAAGAAGGCTAACGAGCTGATCCGAAAAGACATTCCCGGCGCCGAACTGGCCGTACGCACCGAAGGTTCCAATCAAGTAATACGCGGAGACGGTAAATCGGACAATATGCACCTGAGGCACATATACTATTCCCAGCGCAGGAACGCGATGATTTTCGATGTTATCAAGGATGCGAACGTCCTCCACTTCCACAGCGATTACCATACACTGCCTTACTCGGAGGCCGAGTGGCGGCAGGCAATGCGTGAAATGGTCGAGGCGGGAGTCTTGCCTGTACACCTGCCCCAGTTCGACCATATGCGCGACATACTACTCAATCCGCACTACGGTCGTCAATATCAGAGACATTATAACTTGGACCGGCCGAGCAAAGGGATGATGATTCACTGTCTTGTCGCGGCCTATCCCTGGTGGAAAGCAACCTATGAAGAGGGTGGGGCGCCGGGCATCATCTGGAGCGATTACCAGTGCGACGGTTTTGCCACCGAAACCCAGAAGCGCGAACTGCGTCTGCTGACTGAGCAGTTCCGGAAGATGAAGCGATAGACAAAGCGCCAAGGCGACTGTAAAGTCCTATCTATTGTTCCGGATAAGTTCCCAGAACGTTTGGGCGGCCGTAGGCAAGGGAACAAAAGATTTGATCCTGCCGGTCGGCTTAGGTGTTTAGGGGCGGCCCCGTAACGTAGGCGCGTAACTCCAGGTAAAGTTCGAGGAGGAAGCGCCATGCGCAGTTCAGCACGAATAATCTTCGTCCCGCTATTCCTATTGCTGACGGCTCATCCCTTATCTGCGCGATGCCTGGAGGGAGAGGTCGTTCGAGTCACCAAAGACCTCGTTACTTTTAGTTTTCCAATGCCTGTCAAGCGCCACTCGGTGATCCTGATAATGCGCGATGGCGGCGAGTCCGTGGCTGGTTCAGCGGTCGCCGAACGCTGCGGTGGGGTAGGCCCCTACGACGTCATAGGCAAGCTGATGTTTGTCGCGAATCCCTACTCAGTGGTCGTCGGCCAAAAGGCTTGTGTCGATACGCTCAATGTCTCCGGCCTGCCTTCCTCGGTTGAGCCTGCAAAGCTGGCGGCTGCCCCGGGTTCGGCGCCGATGCCCGCCGTCAAGCGCCGAAAGTCCAGAGATGAGGACCTCAATTTCTACTATTTCGCCGGCGGACAAAAAGTCGGGTATGGGGCGTTCGGCATCGGCTACGAGAAGACGCTCCGGCTTGCCAAAGGCGTAGGCATCCAGTTGGACGGCGGAATATCGGCAATAGGCAACGTGACAACCGCCGACAAGGACCGCGTCGACGCCGACCAGCTCATCGAAACCCTCAACGGCCGGCTCAAGATGGATTGGGGCAAGGGGATCGGCGCCTACGCCGGTTATCGCTGGAGTAGAGGCCGTGGAGACCAAGAACAATGGGACGAACTAGTGAAGGCTCTCCAGCACAAGAGCTTCTTTCACGCCTCTCAGCTTGAAGTGGGCGAGGTGATGATGCAGGGCGTTGAATACGGCCTCACGTTCAGGACCGCGGGCCGGATTGCTCTCTCACTAGGCTACATTCCACAATGCCGCACCGACTACGGCGGTTTCGGCGTCCTCAGCGAACCCGGCGCAACCGCCGAGCTGCGATTCGGTATTGGTAGTGGCGCGATCCGGCTCAGAGGAATACGTTCGGACGACTACTGGGCCGCCGACCTCGGCGTAACAGTGCGCTAGGTCCGGCTTGCACTCCCGCATAGCTTGCGCAAGGTAGGGAAGCCTCGCGCAAGCCCCAAAACGAACTCATATCTCCCTCCGCAAGCGTATCCTCGCGGGTAAACTATTGATAGAAATGTTTTCGGCTTACGGGGAGGTCCGTGAGATGATGCGCATGACTATGGAGGGAACTCGCGCTCCGGAACTCGAGGCGCGTGAGGAAGACTGGATCAACACCCCTCCGCTTCTGTTGAGAAACATGGCCGGCAAGACCGTCCTGATGGATATGTGGAATTCTACCAGCCTGCATTGCCTTCGCGCTTTGCCCTACCTGGTGGAATGGCATAGGCGCTACGGCGACTGGGGACTGGTTATAATTGGTGTGCATACGCCAGAGTATGAGTTCTCACGCTCGCGCGAATACGTCAGAGCCGCAGTTAACAGGTTAGGAATACCTTATCCGGTCCTAGTTGATGGTGACCGCGTCAACTGGAACAACTACTCTACCCGTTACCGACCGCGCAAGTACCTCATCGATACCGATCGAAAAATCGTCCACGGCCACATCGGTGTAGGCGCCTACACCGAGATCGAAGCCGCAGTCCAGCGGCTGCTTCAAAGAGCCCATCCAGATGCCGCGTTTCCGGAACCCATGCAGCCGGTGAGACCCGAGGACGAGCCTGGCGCGATCTGCTACCCGGTTACCCCCGAGGTCCACTGCGGGTTTGAACGCGGCGAGTTGGGTAGCCCCGAAGGCTGGCGTCCCAACGTGGTCCACACCTACACCGACCCCGGCAAACGGCGGGACGGGGTTCTCTACCTACGCGGGGTATGGAGAGCCACTCCGGAAGCGGTAGTTCACGGGCGCGCAACCCACGATCCCGAGGACTACGTTGCGGTCAACTACCACGCGGCCGAAGTCAGCGTGGTTATGGGGCCGGAGCGCGACGCGGCATTCGATGTCTTCGTGCTTCAGGACGGCAAGCCTCTGCAGGCAGAGGATCGCGGCGATGATATATCGTATGCGCCCGACGGCGAGGCCTATGTCCGCGTGGATACGCCCAGACTCTACCATCTAGTGCGTAACGTCAAGTTCGGCTCGCACGAAATCAAGCTGTTATCCACCTCGGACCAGTTCGCGGTTTATTCCTTCGCGTTCGGGTCGTGCAAGGAGCCGGAGTAAGAAA